>ULSZ01024625.1_pt1 | contig 77888 bp, 68 predicted proteins | sample 1957151 | NCBI WGS metagenome assembly ULSZ01 (sample SAMEA4835721, study PRJEB28245) | human gut metagenome | biome: gut microbiome; material: fecal sample | place: Denmark | collected 2008
GATGATATAAAACATCAGATCCGTGCACAGGCGCGCAGCCTTCTCCGTGAAAAGCTTTGTCCTGTCGGCGATAAAGCCGACAGCGACGAGAATATACAGTATCGCCACCTGCTCGGCGGCGATGAGAAAATTATCTAAAAACATCAGCTCTCTGTTTTCTCAGCCGTTTCGGCAGTCTCGGTGTTTTTCTCGCTGAATCCGACTCTGGTCAGGAGCAGCGCACAGATGAACACTGCCGCGCCGAGGTCGCACCACTCTATGGGCGACTGATTGCAGAGCAGATAGTCCCTGCCGACAAGGGTCATTATGAATCTCGGCAGGAAGCAAATCAGAGAGAACATCATTGCGGGCAGTCCGTAGCCGACGAGCTTCCAGTCGAAGCCGTCACCGCCAACCTTTGAGTTGAGCTGAGAGAATGCCATTAAAAATGCCATAAGGAACACGCACATAAACAGCTCATAGAGAAGATCGGAAACGTTGAGGAAATTTATCGTGCGCATGAAACGGTGCATGAGTCTGAAGATACACCAGAGCACCGGGAACAGCGCCATGAGCTTTGACTCCGAGGCGTTTGACTTGCCTTTTAAGTGACCGTAGCCGAAGAGGACGAAGAACACCGCCGCAACAACGGCGCAGAAGCCCTCAAGTCCCCTTGAGATAAGACCTGTTTTGAGATACTGAACCGACTCAGTGCCGTACATGAGCGCGGTGTCAGTAGCAGTCGCGAACACTGTCTTATACTGCGAAACAGCGTCGATCATCAGCGTCAGAGCGAACATGAACGCAGCTATCGCGAGCCCTGTCGAGCCGAATTTTTCGGTCGAATAAGATATCTTCTTTCTGCTCGCTATCGCAATTGCAAGAAACGCAACGGCAGACACGGCAAGCAGGATATACGACAGCCAGATGCTCCAGTCACTGCCGCTGTAGAACCCTGTCGTGGGTTCAATCACTCCTGATGCATACTGATAGCAGCGCACCGGAATCAGCACCAAAAGAACTGCAGCAAGGGCTATCATCATAATTTTAAGCATTGAAACTTTTTTATCTTTCGGCATTGTATCAAGTCCTAAAAATTATTTTTGTCTGTTAGGCGTGCTCGTCGCCGGGTATATATCTGAGCTCGCCGGGATAATTATCGAGTCTGTCATCAAGTTTTACATAGTTGCGCTGGGCGCAGACGCTCTTATATGCCGGGCGGATTATTCTGCCGCCGGTCATCAGTTCTTCCATTCTGTGCGCCGACCAGCCTGCAACGCGGGCGACGGTGAACAGCGGGGTGAACAGATCCTCGGGGATGCCGAGCAGTTTATACACAAGACCGGAATAGAGATCGACATTTGCGCACATGACTTTTTTGTCTCCGCGCAGCTCGGCAAGAATCTGCGGAGTGAGGGTTTCGATAAGCTCAAGGAGCTTGAACTCATCCTCGAACTCGGTGTTCTCGGAGAACTTGCGCGCGTGCGATTTCAAAATAACCGCGCGGGGATCGGAGAGAGTGTAGACCGCGTGACCCATGCCGTAGATGAGTCCCGAGCCGTCGCCCGCCTCTTTTTTGAGAATCTTCTTTAAGAACTCGGCGACCTGATCCGCGTCGGTAATATCCTCAACGCCCTGCTTGATATATTCGACCATCTCGGCGACCTTTATGTTCGCGCCGCCGTGCTTGGGTCCTTTGAGCGAGCCGATGCCCGCGGCGATAGCCGAATATGTGTCGGTGCCGCTCGAAGTCAGCACGCGGGTGGCGAAAGTCGAGTTGTTTCCGCCGCCGTGCTCGGCGTGGAGCATGAGGCAGATATCGAGCATATGTGCCTCTTCCGGGGTGAATTTTTTATCCGCTCTTATCGAATAGAGAACTGACTCGGCGGTGCTGAGGGTCTTGTCGACCGGGTGGAGATACATGCTCTCGTGATAGAAGTTACGGCGCTTGACCTGATAGGCGTAACTCATTATCATGGGCACCTGCGCGAGCAGCTGTATCGACTGGCGAAGGACGTTTTCTATCGAGATATCGTCCGGATTTTCGTCATATGAATAGAGCGCGAGGACGCTTCGCGAAAGCTTGTTCATGATGTTGTGCGAGGGAGCTTTCATTATCATATCCTCGATGAACTCGTTGGGAAGCTCGCGGCTCTCGGCGAGAACGCTTTTGAATATCTCAAGGCGTCTTCTCGAGGGCAGGGTGCCGAAAAGGAGCAGCCACGCGACCTCTTCAAAGCCGAAGCGTCCCTCCTGCTCGCATCCGCTGACTATCTCGCGAACATCGATTCCGCGGTATATAAGTCTGCCGTCTATCGGGACACGCTCGCCGTCCTCGACATAATATCCCTGAACGCTGCATATCTTTGTCAGCCCCGCCATAACACCGGTGCCGTCCGAATTTCTCAGGCCGCGCTTGACCTGGAAACGATCAAAATACGCAGGATTTATCTTGTTATACTTGTCTATTTCTCCGCATAAACTGTTAAGGGCATCCTGCGGGATAGAGGATATATAATTCGCCATGCGTTCGACTCCTTTCTCGCTCCGTATATAAATTTATATAATAATGTATCAGAGTACAATTTTACACCAAAACGGCAGCAAAAGTCAAGTTTGCCAAGGTTCGGGAGGTAAAAAATATGAAAAACAGAGGATTTTTATTCATCATTCTGATAGCCGTTCTGCTTATCTGCCCGCTCGCCGCAACGGGCGGCGCAAAAGCGCCGGAGAAAGGCGGCAACGAAGTCACAAAAACGAATATTCAAGATGACGGAGATTCGATACTCGTGCTCTCCTCTTCAACGAAGAAGATAAACGAAATCGACATGTTCGAATATGTGGTCGGCGCGGTGGCGGCGGAGATGCCGCCGACATATCATTCGCAGGCTCTGCGCGCCCAGGCCGCCGTATGCTATACATATGCGGTCAAAAAGCGTTCCAGTCCCGACCCCGCGCTCGGCGGCGCGGACATAACCGATGACAGCGCGGTGCATCAGGGATATTTGGACGCGGCGGCGCGCAAGGAAAAATGGGGCGACAAATACGAGACATATGAAAAGAAAATCGAAGAGGCTGTCAAAGACATTTTCGGCAAGACGATAACCTATGACGGGGAGACTATAACTGCGGCGTTTCACGCGATAAGCTGCGGGCAGACCTTCAGTGCGGAGGAGGTCTGGGGCAAGGATGTCCCCTACTTAAAGAGCGTCACGAGCGCGGGCGACAAGCTCTCGCCCGACTACTCATCGACGCTGACGCTGACTGCAGATGCGTTCAAAAAGGCGTTCGCCGGCTCGGGCGCGGAGTTCGGCGGCGACGCAAAAAAATGGATAGGCGAAATCAAAAAGACGGACAGCGGATATATTTCCTGCGCCGTGATCGGCGGAAAAGAATTCACGGGCGCGCAGGTGCGCGAAAAGCTGGGGCTCCGCAGCGCCTGCTTCGAGATAAAATGCACGGACGACGAGTTAAAAATTACCGTTCACGGCTACGGCCACGGGGTCGGCATGAGCCAATACGGCGCGGACTACATGGCGCGGCAAGGCTCCGACTGGCGGGAGATAATCAAGCACTATTACACCGGAGTGGAGATAAAATAAAAATCGGCGCCCGCGCAGCTCTGCGCGGGCGCCGAAGTTTTATTTTTTTAATTCACGCCTTTTTTCGCCGCGGCCTGCATAACTTTATTAGCTATGGGCGCCGCCGCACTGATACCCTCGCCGCCGTGTTCGACAACAACGACGACCGCCAGCGGGAGATCCTCGCGCTCGGAGAACGCGACAAACCACGAGTGGGGCTCGCCGTCCGTGACCTGCGCTGTGCCCGTCTTTCCGCCGAGCTGAAGCCCGGGGAACTTGCCCTCGCCGTAGTGGGTCGTGACATTCTTTCGGAGCATATCTTTGATGGTGTTCGCTATATTTTCGTCGAGATATTTGAGCGTCGGCGAAGTCAGCGAGCTCAATGTGCTGTCGCTCTTGAGCAGCTTCGGTGCAGGTGCGCTGCCGCCGTTCGCTATCGCGCCCATCATGGTGAGCATCTGGCAGGGATTCGCGAGGGTCTGATACTGACCGATGCCCGCCCAGCCGCGGTCGACGCTGACTGCATCTTTCAGAGTGAAATAGCTCTTTGTGACGCTTATTCCGTCTATTGTAATGCGCTTGTTGAAACCGACCTGCTCGGCGGTCTTAGTCAGCGCGTCGTTGCCGAGCTCTTCCGCGATGCAGGCGAAGGTGCTGTTGCAGGATTTGCTGAGTGCCTGCTGGAAATTGACCTTTCCGTGGACGGAATTACACTTGACTATACCGGTAGAGGTCTTATATTGACCGGTGCAGGTAAATGTGCGCGAATTTATATCGGGTATATTTTCGAGCGCGCTAATCGCCGTGACGATTTTAAAAGTAGAGCCGGGAGTGAACACGCCTGACAGGAAGCGGTTGAGATATATTGCCTCGTATTTTCCTGTTGTATCGCTGTCGATATTGGTAGGCTTATTATACGGGTCATAAGTCGGGGTCGAGACCATGCAGAGAATCTCGCCAGTCTTGTAGTTATATACACCGACTGCGCCCTTTCTGCCGTTTAATGCGTTATACGCCGTGGCGCAGAGATCGGCGTCTATAGTGAGGGTTATATCGTTGCCCGCTCCGTTTCTCTTCAAATCGTATACACCGTTTAAGAAGCTGTAGCCCGTGAGCTCGCCGCGGAACGCGCTGTGCGCTCCGGTTGAGATAAAGCCCTCGAGGTCGCCGACGGCGTGTAGGGTCGCGCGGCGCACGGTGCTGTTCGAGTTATATTTTCTCTCGCCGTTCACCGTCTGAGCCAGCACCTTGCCGTTGCGGTCATATATCGTGCCCGCCGCGACTATCTGACCCGACGAATATATATGCTTGTTGGCGCGCTTGAACACCCATGTTTCGGCGTTGATGCCGAATGTTGCGGCGAGGACTATCACGCCCGCAAGAAAAATTGCCACGAGCGCAAACATGAGCTTTGAGCGTTTTGCTATGCCTTTCATTCAATCAGTCCTTTCCGCGGGTTACGAGTCAGAATCGAGATAATATTTCGAGCCTATCCAGGTGCGGTTGTCCGCCGCCTTGATGAACGCTATCAGCGCCCAGCAGCATATCGCGCTCGAACCGCCTCGGCTGATGAACGGGAGGGTGACACCCGTAAGGGGCAGCAGATCGGTGACGCCGAAAACATTGAGTCCCGTCTGGAAGAGCAGGAGGCAGCCCGCCGCTATGCCGGATATGGCATAGAAAGCCGAGCGCGAACCGCTCGCGCAGCGGATGCTGTGAAACGCGATAAACATGATGCAGAGGATGACGAGGATGCCCATGATAATGCCCCACTCCTCGCATATCATGCCGAATACCAAATCTTCCGTCGCTGCGGGGACTTCTTTTAGCTTTCCGTCGCCGATGCCGACGCCGAGCAGTCCGCCGCTGACACTGTAGATGAGCACACGCGTCTGCTGATAGCCCTTGCCGTACATATCGTCCCAGACATGGCGGTAGGTCGCAAAGCGAGCCATAACAAAGTCGGAGCGTATCAGCACAACGAGTCCCGCCGCCATCGCCGCGCCGACACACAGGAGCACTATCGTGCGGAAGTCGCCGGAGCGCATGAACGCGAGGACTATAAATGTAAAGAAGAATATCAGCGCCGCGCCGAGATCGCGCATCAAAAACAGCAGTGCCACACAGACGACGCAGAAGATAATATATTTTGTGAGCGAGCGAGTGGTCTGCAATTTATCGAGAGTCGCCGCGCCGACAAAGACGAACGCGACCTTGACGAACTCGGACGGCTGGATAGACATTCCGCCGATACTCAACCAGTTGAACGCACCCTTTATATTGCGCGCGAGGATAAGAGTCAAAACCAGCAGACCTATTGCCGCCACAGCCATAGGCGTTCTCATAAACATGGCTCTGTCGACATTCGAGATAAGCCAGAGCAGAGCGACAAAGCAGAATATGCCGAGCATATCCGCGACGAACTGCGTCTTGACTAAATCTTTATTCGCGCCCGCAACGGTGACAAGTCCTATACCCGTCAGGAAGAACGCTATCATTTCGAGCGCCGGGTCTGCGCGCTTTCTCGCTATCGACATCGCGATGAAATAAACCCACTCGACGGCGAGATATGCGCCGAAGAATATGAGACACTCCGTGCTCAGCGAGCCGTCGTCGTTGAACACGACCTGTGCCATTGATATGAGCTGGAACGCCGTGAGCAAAATCAGCGCGGGGAGCCACCATTTTGTTCTCTTCATTGTCTTTTTCATGCGCTCTCCCCTCCCGTCGTTCTGAAAGTGAGCGTGCTGCCGCAGATATTGATCGTGTCGCCGTCGTTAAGCTGCGTCATGCGTCTGACGGGTCTGCCGTTGAGCAGAGTGCCGTAGGTCGAATCCATATCCGTAACGCTCCATTTGCCCGTTCCGTCGTCGAACACGAGCATAGCGTGATGAGCCGAGACATTCTGCCGTTTTAATTTTATCTGCACATCGTCTCCGCTGCCTATCATGCAGGTTATAAGACCGTCTATTCTATATGCATTGCCTGTCTTTTCGTCGACTATATAATCCGCGTGCTCGTCCGCAGGGGCGGTCTCTTCACCGTCCGCCTGTTCAATATGCTCTTCCGGAGCCTGTTCGGGCTCTATAGCCGCATTCTCGACGAACACGAACACCGCGTTGCCGAAAACTATCGTGTCCCCGTCCGCGAGGGCGCGGGGCTTGTCTATCTTCTCGGCGTTGATATATGTTCCCGTCTTCGAGCGCGTGTCTGTCACGCGCCAGCCGTTCTTATGCTTTGAAAGCACGGCGTGAAAGCGCGAGACGGTGTTATATCCGAGGACGATATCGCACGCCTTGCTGCGCCCGACCGACACTTCGTAGCCGGACAGCGGCAGGCGGTCGCCGTTCGCCTCGTTGACAAGATATCCGGTGACGCCGATCTTCTTATTGCCCTTGAGCAGAGAGGGCACGCAGAACGCCGCAACAAGCAGCGCGAGCACGGGCATTATCCACCGCGCCGCATCGCCGAATATGAGAGATATATCTATATCCATGAGTCCACCTCCGATAATCATAACGACTGACGAAAAGTTATTCCTGCTGTCATTTTACTTTTTTCGCAGTCAAAAGTCAACCGCGCGCCCGTACTTAGTTCGTTCATATTTGGGCGATACCCTTGATTTTGTTCGCGATATAATGTATTCTATTATCACAGCGCAAAAAGCGCAAAGGATGTTAAAACAAATATTCTTAAAGGAATGATGATAAAAATGAAAAAAACTATTCTGTGTATTTTCATGTGCCTTGTGCTCATGCTGAGCTTTGCCGCCTGCAAAAACAAGGACGGCGGATCGGACACCACCGCACCCGACACCACGGAGGGCACCACTTCGAGCCTCGAGGACATAATCAACGCCCTCAACGGAGTTGACACTACGGATTCTTCGAACCCCGCGAGCACCACCGAGGCGACCGAGCCCGAGACAATGCCGAAGGGTCATGAGATAAAGGACAACGGCGCGAAGAAGGACATCAAAAAGACCCGCTTCTACACCTATTTCCAGAAGAACTCAAAGCGCGATTCCTACAACATGACCGCGACCTGCTCCTCCAATATGCAGGGCGCCTCCGTCAATGTGCCCCTGACGATGGTCAAATCAGGCAAAAAAGCCTATATGAGCATGAAAGCTCCTGTCGGCAACGGCGTATCAATGACAATGTCGTTCATTTCGGACGGCGATAAGTTCTATATGGTATTCCCCGAGGGCAGGATGTATCTCGCCGTTGACGCGGGCGAGGCAGGCGATGTCAACGAGGCTATGAACTCCCTCTCGGCGATAGACTTCGAGGGCATGGAATATGTCAGGACCTCGGAAGTCAAGGCTGACGGCAAGAAATACATCTGCGAAGAGTACAAGAGCAACGACAGCACGATAAAATGCTATTTCTCCGGCGACGACCTCGTCAAGATGGAGATTCTCAGCAGCCAGGGCGTGCTCGTCTGCAACGATATCAAATTCTCCTCAAAGGTCGACGAGAGCGTTTTCAAGATCCCCTCGGGCTACACTGATATATCCACTCTCTACGGCTCGAACGGACAGTTCACAGGTTTTTCAAAATGAGCGTAAATAACAAAAATGTGATAATAACCGGAGCTGCCGGCGGCATAGGCCGTGCGGCGGCTCTTGCCTTTGCAAAAGAAGGATTCGGCGTGCTGATTAACTACCACACTTCTGAGAATGCGGCGCTCGCTCTCTGCCGCGAGATAAACGAAGGGAACGGCAGGGCAGTCTGCTTCAGAGCCGATGTGAGCGCGAGAAGCGAAGTGGACGAGATGACGGACTTCGCCCGCAGGGAGCTCGGCAGAATAGGCGTTCTTATAAACAACGCCGGCATCGCTCAGCAGAAGATGTTCTGCGACATCACCGAGCAGGATTTCGACCGCATGATGGGCGTCACGGTCAAGGGCGCGTTCAACTGCATTCAGGCGGCTCTGCCCGACATGGTTCACGAAAAGAGCGGAAAGATAATCAATGTTTCCTCCATGTGGGGCGTGTGCGGCGCGTCGTGCGAGGTGCATTATTCCGCCGCAAAGTCGGCTCTGATTGGGCTGACGAAGGCGCTCGCGCGCGAGCTTGCGCCGTCAAACATTCAGGTCAACTGCATAGCCCCCGGCGTTATCGACACGAAGATGAACGCCTCCCTCGGCGAAGAGACGCTCGAACTTCTAAAAGAAGAATCTCCCATGGGACGCTTCGGCACGCCCGAAGAGGTGGCGCACATCATGCTTTTCCTCGCGGGAGACGGTTCGGATTTCATAACCGGGCAGACGATAGGCATAGACGGCGCTTTTATCTGACGCACACATTGTGCTCAATTTTTCCGTTCATTTTTATAGTTTTTGTATAATTCTTCTTGATTTCTCATTCTTTTTATGTTAAAATCAATTGAAATGTACACAAACAAAGCCGCGGAGGGGTTTTTCGCGGCAACAAAATCTGTTTGGAGGAAACGATATGGCTAACTGCCCCAAGTGCGGCGCGCGTCTCAAGCTGACTGACTGGCGCCCCACCTGCCCTCATTGCGGCATCAATCTTATCTACTACGGAATGGAGGAGCGTCTGCTCGAGGATGCCGACAAGGCCGAGAGCGAACACGCCGTATTCCAGAAGAAGCTTGACAGGCTCAAGGCTTCGTTCATCGGATCTCCCCTGACAATAATCAGAATCGTGCTCAGCCTTCTTCCCATCGGAGCGCTCATGCTTCCGCTGGCGAATGTGTCCTTCTGGGGACCGTTCTTCGAGAAGAAAGTGTCGGTCAACGCCATCACGATATACAATGCGGTGTCAGCGCTCGATTTTGACGCGCTGTTCAAGTATATCGGCTCGAGCTTCTTCGGCAACACTTTCCTGCTCTACTTCATATCGCTTGTGACGATCCTGCTTTCGGCAGTGCTCATCCTCGTCAGCCTCATTATGCTCACGATGGCATGCTCAAAGCGCGGCAATCCCCGCAACATCACCCTCAACAGCATCATGATTGTGCTCGCGACGGTTTCGATAGTCTGCTTCAACTTTTTCTCGAAAGATCTCGCGAAGTTCTTCCCCGATGTTTTCAGCGGTTCGGTCGACTTCGGCGCATATGTGTTCCTCGGAACGCTCGTCGCGCTGCTCGTCATCAACATCGTTATCGCGAAGGTCGGCGTAAAGGTCAAGTACACTGAGACATTCATCGGCGGTATCCCGTCTGAGGAATACTTCGAATATGTCAAGCAGGGCATGAGCACCCACGCTATCAGAAAGATGATGGCAGAGATCGATGCAAACAACAAGGTCGAGCTCGCCATGAAGGCAAAGGAAGAGGCCGACAAGCTCGAAGCAGAGGCAGAGAAGCTCTCCGCAGAGGCGAAGGCTGCAGAAGCCGCAGGCGCTTCCGATGCGGGTCACAAGACTCAGCTTGCCGCTCAGGCAGTCGATGCGGCTGCGAAGAAGGCCATGGAGGCCGCGGAGCTTGCAAGAGAAGCTACCGCCGCCATGGAATCCCTCAAGCAGTTCAACGAGCCCGGCGCAGAGACGGAAGAAAAAGAAACTGTCTCTTCAACAGACAAATAAAAGCAATATCGGATTTTCAAAGCCGTACAGTATCTGCTGTGCGGCTTTATTTTTATAATCATAATCATTGCAACCGCACGGTTTTTATGCTAAAATCTACTGAGTATCTTTCGGAGGTGGCAAGTTGTATTTATCGGCTGAAAAACTGAAGAGCGGCGCTCTGCTCGCCCCGATGGCAGGCGTGGCGGACAGATCCATGCGCGAGCTGTGCATGGAGTTCGGCGCAATAGGCTGCATCGGCGAGATGGCAAGCTCAAAGGGCATAAGCATGAACGACCGTAAATCCTCCGAACTGCTGAGTCTGAGCGATGCCGAACGCCCGGCGGGTGTCCAGATATTCGGCGACGTGCCCGAGATAATGGCGAAAGCAATTGAGACCTGCATGAAATATTCGCCCGATTTCATCGATATAAATATGGGCTGTCCCGCGCCGAAGGTTGCGGGAAACGGCGGCGGCAGCGCGCTGATGAAGCATCCGGAGCTCGCCGCAGAGATAGTTGCGCAGTGTGTGAAGGTCTCCCCCGTTCCGATAACGGTCAAAATGCGCGCCGGCTGGGACGCGGAAAATATCAATGCGCCGGAGCTTGCCGTGCTATGCGAGCAGGCGGGCGCGGCGGCGATAACAGTACACGGCAGAACGCGCAAGCAGATGTATGCGCCGCCCGTCGATCTCGATGTGATAGCCGAAGTTAAAAGGCGTGTGAAAAGCATACCCGTCATCGGAAACGGCGACATAGTCGACGGCAAGAGCGCTGCGGATATGTTCGCAAAAACCGGCTGCGACGGAATAATGGTCGGCCGCGGGGCGCTCGGCAGGCCGTGGGTATTCACTCAGATAAGCGAATATCTAAAAAGCGGAACTGTTCTCCCCGACCCGCCGGTAGACGAGCGCATGGACATAATGCTTCGGCATATCAGCGCGCTGATAGCGAACAAGGGCGACTATATCGGGATCCGCGAGGCACGCAAGCACTCGTCGTGGTACATTCGCGACATACATGGGGCGGCGGCTTTTCGCCGCGAGCTCGGCACGCTCGAAAGCTTCGAACAGCTTGAAGCGATAGCGAAAAAGGTTGTTGAATCTGCCGCTGAATAAAATAATATATAAAAAGGGAAACCGCCGGAAAGCAAGAAGCTCTCCGGCGGTTCCCCAAACCTTATCTCCTATATACCCTTCCGTGCCGATTGCACGGAACGCAGTTAGTATAACACTAAAAGCATATAGCAGTCAATAATTAAAAAGCACCGCCGAAAAACTCAGCGGTGCAGTTTTATTTTTATCTGTTGAAGCTGTCAAGAATGATGCTGAACTCATCATCGGGATTTATCTCAGCAGGTCTCTTGGCGATATAAGGAGCTTCTTCCTTCTTCGGCTCTTCGGGAGCTACGGGTTTTGCGGGCTGAGCGATGCTCGTCTGAACATACTCAGTCTGCGCTGCCGGAGCTGCGGGAGCCTCTGCCTTAGGCTGCTCTTCGGGATACATCGCTGACTTCGGCTTATCTTCAAAGCCGGTTGCGATAACGGTTATCATCATCTCGTCGTCCATGCTGTCGTCGAACGCAATGCCCCATGTGATATCCGCATCGGGATGCGCCTGCTCGGTAATGAGCGCAGCTGCGCCCTCGATATCATCAAGGTCAACATCGGGAGCAGCGGTGAAGCTGATAATAACGCCCTTTGCGCCCGAGATCGAAGTCTCAAGCAGCGGGCTGGAAATCGAGCCCTTTGCCGCCTCGGCAGCCTTGTCCTTGCCGGAGGCCTTGGCAAAGCCCATGTGAGCATAGCCGGCGTCCTTCATTATCGAAGTGACATCCGCGAAATCGAGGTTGACGAAGCCGGGAACTTTTATAAGCTCAGAGATGCTCTTGACACCGTGGAGCAGAACCTCATCCGCCATCTTGAATGCCTCGACAAAAGTCATCTTCTGACCGTTGTTCATCGCCTTGAGCTGTTCGTTGGGTATGACAATAAGGCTGTCCACATTCTCGGCAAGGTTCTCTATGCCCTTCTGAGCCTGGAGCTGCTTCTTCTTGCCCTCAAACTTGAACGGGCGGGTGACAACGCCGACGGTGAGTATACCCATATCCTTGGCGATTCTTGCAATGACGGGAGCGGCGCCTGTGCCCGTTCCGCCGCCCATACCGGCAGTGATGAATATCATATCAGTGCCCTTGAGCGCGTCGGAGATAACATCGCGGCTCTCCTCCGCCGATTTTTCGCCTATTTCGGGTCTGCCGCCTGCGCCCTGACCCTTTGTCAGCTTCTCGCCGATCTGGATCTTGTGCGTTGCGCTGGAATGAGTAAGTATCTGCTTGTCCGTATTGACAGCAATAAATTCTGCGCCGAGCACACCGCTTTCGACCATGCGGTTGACGGCATTTCCGCCGCCGCCGCCGACGCCTATAACTTTTATCTGCGTGGTTATCTCGCAGTCATTGTCGAGTTCAAACGCCATTTCGTAACCCCCAAACTGATATATAAAAAACGGTTAGTTTTCAGATAGATTAATTTTAGCATATATTCAATAAAAAGACAAGCAAAAAATCAAAACAAATTTCCTGTCTTACTCTACCGCCTGCTCCGGCGATATCTCCGCCGTCGTCTGCTCGGCAGACGGCGTTTCGCTCTTCTTCGCCTCGGGTCTGAAATATGCCTTGTCCGTTATTGTTGCGTCGAGCGTGCCGTATTCGGTCGAGTCGATCCTGTCCTCTTTTTCGACCGCGCCGGCGGCAAGCTTGAGCTTCGCCGGAATATCGGCAAAAGTGCCGAGCTTTATTGTTATTCTGCCGTCATATGTAAGCGTCAGCGCGGCGGGATTGCTTACATCCGCGCCGTTTATCTTGCCCTTGAGCGAGGTCTTTTCCGCCTCGGTCAAAAGATTTTTGTATGTGTCGAGCGGAGACTCTTCGCCGTCCTTGACTTCAAATGCAATAACGCTTCCGGGCTCAAAAGTCTTGGCTTTCGGCAGTTTTATTTTCTGCGACACATTCTCGGGTTCGGAATCGAGCAGCTCGATAACTTTATATTTTGTATCGGTCAGCGCCCATGTGCCGTCGACGCAGACGCCGTAGAGCACCTTCGCCTGCTTATATTCTATAGAGACCGTGTGCGGCAGCTTGCGCTTTATTGTCACCGTTTCAATATACGGCAGCTTCTTCGTTATCCTGTCCTCGGCTTTGTTGAGATTAATCCACATCAGGCAGTCGCCGATATCTATCCCGGACGCGCTGACTATCTCGTCTCCGTCATATCTGCCCTCTCCGCTGAGAGAAAAGCCCTCCACGCGGAACAGCACCGCACTGCCGATGAGCGCGACTGCCGCAAGAACGACAATAACAATAGGCAGAGTCACTATCGCTATTCTAACACGACGGCGGCGTCTCGCCTTTTTGCTCAGTCTTTTCTTTTTCGGAGTCTTATTTTTCTGCGGCTGTGCTTTTTTGTTTTCCATGCGGGACACCCCTTTTCAGCTTTCTCTTTCAATCTCCGCCCCGAGTGAACGAAGCTTTTCTTCCATATCCTGCCAGCCCCTGTCAATGAGACAGACATTTTCTATCGTCGTGCTGCCCTGCGCCGCAAGTCCTGCGACGGCAAGCGCCGTGCCCGCTCTCAAGTCGGCGGCACACACGCACGCGCCCGTGAGCGTCTCGACGCCCTTTATCACCGCGACTTTGCCCTCGGTCATTATATCCGCGCCGAGTCGGCAGAGCTCGCGCACATGGCGATATCTGTTTTCAAAAATATTTTCTATCATAACGCTCGTGCCGTGCGCCACGCTGAGCATAGCCATGACAGCCGCCTGGGAATCGGTCGGGAAGCCCGGATACGGCATCGTCCGCACGGTCTGTACACTGCGCAGGCGAACGGGCGCCGAAATATGCACGCTGTTTTCGCCGCAGTCAACTTTGCACCCCGCCTGCTCAAACACGGGGATGACCGGAGTTATATGTTCGGCGCGGGTGTCTAAAATGCGCACGTCACCGCCGGTCACTGCCGCAGCAGCCATATAGGTCGAGGCGATTATTCTATCGGGAATGACCGTATGCTCGGCAGAATGGAGCTTTTTCACGCCGCAGACCTTTATCTCGCCGCTGCCCGCACCCGATATATGCGCTCCGCAGGAGCAGAGAAAATCCGCAAGATCGGCTATCTCCGGCTCGCGCGCCGCATTGAGTATAACCGTTTCGCCATCGGCGGACGCCGCGGCGATAAGTATATTTTCGGTCGCGCCCACGCTCGGGAACGAGAGGGTTATTTTTTCTCCGCGGAGACCGTCGGGGCATCTGCAAGAGAGCACGCCGCCCTCGGTCTCAATCTGTGCGCCCATGAGGCGCAGGGAGGACAGGTGAAGGTCAATCGGGCGCAGTCCTATCTCGCAGCCGCCGGGCGCGGATATCTCCGCCATACCGAGCCTTGCGAGCAGGGGCGACAAAAATATAACGGACGAGCGCATCTCGCACATAAGCTCGCGCGGCACGTCACATCGGCTGACATCTGTCGCATCTACTGTAACGGTGTCGCCCTCGCGTTCGACTTTGCAGCCGATAAAGCGCAGAATTTTTATCGCGGCGTCAACATCGGAAAGGCGCGGGCAATTATAAATAACGCTAACGCCGTCAACGCTCGCCGCAGCCGCCAAGATAGGCAGCGCGCTGTTTTTTGCGCCCTGGAGGCGCACCTCGCCCGAGAGTCTGTTTTTCCCTGTGATCCTCACCGTTTCCATTTTCGCACCCCGCGCAACTCAATTAGTAACTGCGTGCCATCATATGCGAAAATGATTTGTTCTGTTACCCGACCACCTTGCACAGGCAGTCGTATATGCGTTTTGCCGCGTCGCTGACGCACATTGCGCGGGCGTTTTCGCCCATTTTATCGAGCCCTGCGCGGTCTGCGAGAAGCTTCTCGACCTCTTCGGTCAGCTTTTCGCCCGTCAGGTCTTTCTCTTCGATAACCACCGCCGCGTTCTTTTCAACGAGAGTCATCGCGTTGTGATACTGATGATTCTCCGCGACATACGGCGAGGGGATGAGTATCGACGGCTTGCCGAGAGCCTCTATCTCCGAGAGAGTCGATGCGCCGGCGCGGTTGATGAACAGGTCACACGCCGCCATGCAGCGGGACATATCGTCTATGTATTCTCTTATTGTAACATTCTCGAATTTGTCCGGGTCGACTCCGCGCTTTTTGAGCTCGTCCGTGACCCATGTGCCGCTGTGTCCGGTGGCGTGGATGAAGCAGCAGTCACCCTTGGGAGCGCGCGCCGCTATCAGCTCGACCATAGCTCTGTTTATCGGCTCCGCGCCGAGGCTTCCGCCGGAGGAGAGAATGAGCGGACGGCTGTCAACGCCCAGTTCGAGACGGCTGTGTTCTTTATCCGCTGTAAAGAACTCGGCGCGCACGGGAAGTCCCGTCAGCACGCAGGGGTTCTTCGGCTCGAGGTATTTTTCCGCCGCCATGCTCGTGAGCATAACAGCATCGACTTGCTTTGCGAGCGTCTTGTTCGTCACGCCGGGATAGGCGTTCTGCTCGTGAATAGCGGTCGGCACGCCGAGCTTCGCCGCCATTCTGATAACGGGTCCGCTGACATAGCCGCCGAAGCCTATCGCAAGCTCGGGCTTGAAATCCTCGATTATCTTTTTCGCCTGCGAGGACGATTTGAACATCTTTGAAACCGTCTTTATGTTATGAACGATGCCCGCTGGGCTCAGGTCGCGGCGGAAACCGCTGATGTCTATCATCTTTATCGGATAACCCGCCTGGGGAACGAGCTTCGCCTCCATTTTATCGGCAGTGCCGACGAAGAGTATCTCGGCAGTCGGATCCTGCGAGCGGATATATCCGGCAACAGAAAGAGCCGGGTTAATATGGCCGCCTGTGCCGCCTGCGGCGATAAGAATTCTTTTTGCTTTGAGCATATTGACTCCTCCGTTGTTTTTATATTTTTTCTATTTTTGCGCTTCGCGATACGCTCAGTACCATGCCCACTTCAATGAGCAAGAAGCACAGTGATGTGCCGCCGTAGCTGAAGAACGGAAGGCTGATTCCGGTGTTGGGAATGAGGTCGGTGACGACCGCGATATTGAGCGCCGCCTGAAGACCGACCTGAACCGCGATGCCCATGACGAGCAGGGACGCGAAAGTGTCTTTTGTACGCATGGCGATATCGAAAGCGCGCTTGACAAGGAGCACAAACAGCACGATAACAACGAGCGCGCCGACAAGACCCATCTCTTCGCAGAATATCGCGAAAATGAAGTCATTCTGCGGCTCGGAAACATACATGTGCTTCTGGCGCGAATTGCCGAGTCCGACGCCGAACAGTCCGCCCGAGCCGATAGCATAGAGGGAGTTGTTTGTCTGCCAGCGGGCGTCGCCGGGGTCATAGCTCTTATCGAGCCATGCGATTATTCTCTCCGCCGCATAGGCGGGCATTTTATCTCTGAAAACGACCATGAGCACCGCGCCGCCGACGATACAGGCTATAACGAGCGGATACCACTTGCGGTCGATGCCGCCGAGATATGTCATCGCTATGCCGAGCAGTCCGACGAGTATTGTCGCGGAGACGTGCTTTTCGAGCGCGATAAGTCCGCACATAACGCCGACGACTATCATATAGAGGAACATCATCTTCCAGTCAGAGCATATGGCTTTTTTGCGTCTGTCCATGCTCCACGCGCAGTACATTATCAGCGCAATCTTCGCAAGTTCTGACGGCTGAAACACATTGTGTCCTCCAATGACAAGCCAACGTTTAAAATCACCAGGACCGTGAAAAAAAAGCACAAGCACAAGAAAACCAAACGCGACAGTCATAAAAAAGAACGACATATCTTTATATACTCTGTAATTTACTCTTGATGCAATGAACATTAATGTTAAGCCAAGCAAAACATATTTCAGCTGACGCCCTATATAGTAATATTCATTTTCATACTTGTTTATGGCATTGATATAGCTCGCCGAGAACAGAGCTATCAGTCCGATGACGAGCAGGATGACGACGAGCAGGAAGAACTTTGTATCTATCTTCCCGAAAGCCAGCACTTCGCGCTTGTCGAGCCTTTTGATATTCTTTGGGAAATACTTATAGAACGGATAATACTGGCGAAAAAGCTTTTTTGCAGGAGACATTTCCCCGCTCTCTCTTTTTGTTTTTTCGCTCTTTGTGTTCTTTGTTTTTCCTTTTGTCTTCGTCATCCCGATCCCCCTTTCGTCTGCGTTTGTTTTTTTAAAGTGCGTAGCCGCCGAAATACATCAGCGCGATCGCCGCAGCTCCGCCGACAGCGTTGACTATCGAAAACACTGCGACTATCTTCTTCTCGCTCCAGCCGCTCATCTCGAAATGATGATGAATGGGAGCCATCTTGAAGATGCGCTTGCCGTGAGTTATCTTGAAATAGCCTATCTGGAGCACGTCGGACGCGCCCTCTATAACATATATTATGCCCGTCAGGAGCAGAATAAGCGGGCAGTTGAGCGCATACGCGATAGCAACGACCATGCCGCCGAGGAACATCGAGCCCGTGTCGCCCATGAACACCTTTGCGGGGTTGTGGTTCCAGACAAGGAAGCCCGCACATCCGCCGATAAGTACGCTCGCCATGAGCGAGACGCCGAAAAATTTATGCATATAAGCAATAACGCACATGGAAAGTCCGAATGTTATCGTAACGCTCGAGCAAAGTCCGTCGATACCGTCTGTGAAGTTGACTGCATTTATCGCGGCATAGATAACGACAAAGCCGAAGATCCAGAAGAATACGCCCATACGAACATTGCCGGCAAACGGAATGAACATATAGGGCTCCTTGCCCATGCCCATATAGAGTGAGACGAGATAAGCGATTATAACGAGCGACTGAAGCACCGTCTTCTGCTTCTCGGTCAGACCGAGGTTGCGCTTTTTGACGACCTTTATATAGTCATCGGCAAAACCGATGAGTGCCACGCTGAGAGCAAAGATAATGCCGCTGTAGAACTTCGTATAAAGCTCGATTATCGACGCGCCGGTAGCGCTGCTGTCGACGATATCGCCGCCGAGGAGCTTATCGGTAATAACAGTCACCGCGACTGCGGCTATTGTGCCGAAGATAAACATGAGTCCTCCCATGGTCGGCGTGCCCTGCTTTTTCTCGTGCCACTTCGGACCGATTTCAAGAATAGTCTGCCCGAAATGGAGCTTTCTCAGCCACGGAATTATGGCAAGCCCGAGCAACGCGGTGACGAGCGCCGCGGCCGCCGCGCCCATTATCAATGCTGCGATAGTGTTCATTGTTTTTTCCTCCCTGTATCGTGCGGAAGCCCGAGAATTTTTCTTACGGTCTCCCGCTCGTCAAGCGGCAATTTTTCGCCGCCGATAAGCTGATATTTTTCGTGTCCCTTGCCAGCGAGCAAAACTGTGTCGCCGGGTTCGGCTGTTTTAAGCGCGAGCACTATCGCCTTGCGTCTGTCCGGTTCAACGAACAGATCGCGGCGTTTTTTGTCCGTGCCTTTTAATATATCGCCGATTATTTTTATCGGGTCTTCCGAGCGCGGGTTGTCGCTCGTGACGATAATCTTATCCGCATATTTGCACGCGGCGGCGCCCATGAGCGGGCGCTTCGTTTTGTCCCTGTCGCCGCCGCAGCCGAAAAGAACTATGAGCTTCCCGCGGCAGGACGGGCGCAGAGCCCGCAGAACCTGTTCAAGTCCGTCGGGCGTGTGGGCGTAGTCAATAATGACGCTGTACGGTGCTGAACACTCCACGCGTTCGAGCCGTCCGCAGACGCTTTTTGACTTTGCGAGCGACTGCGCGGCATCTTTCGGCTCGATGCCGAGATTTACCGCACAGACAGCTGCCGCCATAGCGTTCGAGACGCTGAAAAGTCCAGGCGAGGCAAATTCTATATGTTCTATGTGCCCTTTCGAAACAAGTTCGAAGCGGACACAGTCCGAAAGAAGCGAGATATTTTTCGCCGTATAGTCGGCGCAGTCGAGCACGGTTGAAAATGTAATTATCTTTCCCTTTGACGCAGCGATTATCTCATTAGCGCGCGGGTCGTCGAGATTGACTATTGATAGAGCAGAATGTTCAAAAAGCTTTTTCTTCGCAGAAACATAATTTTCAAATGTGCCGTGATAATCCAAGTGGTCGCGCGTGATATTTGTGAACACCGCCGCGTCAAAGTCTATACCCTCGAGTCTCCCCTGCGCGAGTGCCTGAGACGAAGCCTCCATAACACAGGCTTTGCACCCTTGGGAAACGGCGCGCGAGAGCAGCGAATAAAGCTCGGGCGGCTTCGGCGTGGTCAGCCCGCTCGGCAAATTTTCATCCCCGAGGCGGTTGCAGACCGTTCCGGTGAGCAGTGTTTTCGTCCCCGAATCGGAAAGGATATTCCTGATAAGCGTGGTCACCGTCGTTTTGCCGTTTGTGCCGGTGACGCCTATCATTCTGAGCTTGCGCTCCGGGTGATTACAGAGTGCCGCGCAAAGGCGCGCATATGCGCTGCGGGAATCCGCGACACGAAGCTCGTTTTCAAGTCCCAGCCTATCCTGAGTCACAACAGCCGCCGCGCCCGAGGCGAGCGCATCAACAGCCGCTGTGTGACCGTCGAAGCTCCTGTGGCGTATGCACACAAACAGCGAGCCGGGTCGGACGAGTCTGCTGTCGTCGGTGACGAGATTTATATCCGCATCGTTTTTTATACTTCCGTCAAATTCAACTTCCCGGAACAATTCGGAAAGTCTCATTGAAAATCTCCTTTATCAGCCCGGAGAATCGGAAACGCCGGTATTCGATTTGAAGTATACTGTGACCGTCGTGCCGTAATCGACACTTTCGCCCTTTGCGATGCTCTGCCCGTAAGAAGTGAGCTCGGAGTTGACGAGAGTGTTGCCGGATATCTTGACATTTATGCCCGTGGCAGCCGCAGTGCGGTTGACCTGGGTTATCGAAAGTCCCGTCAGATCGGGCACTTTGGTCTTTGTTTCAACGGGGCCGCCCTCGGTATAGAGCACGACTATGCCGCCCTTGGGCACGCTCTGATAGGCGCCGGGGAGCTGGCTTATAACCTTGTCGCCGTTGCCGATAACCTTGCAGTTGAAGCCTGCCAAGCGAAGCTCCGAAGAGACCTCCGAAACATTCTTGCCGACATAGTTGGAAACCGTCGTGTCGAGCTTTGCAAGCTCACTCTCGGTATACTGCGGCTCAACGTTGAGATATTTGAGCGTTTTTTCCATGACCTGCGCGGCGACGGGAGCGGCTATCTGACCGCCCTGGATCTGACCGCCGTGCGGCTCATCGATAATAATTATTATTGCAACCTTCGGATCGTCCGCGGGAGCAAAGCAGCCGTAGGACGCGACGTGCTCGCCGGTCTTGCCGAGCTTCTGCGATGTGCCGGTCTTGCCCGCGACGCGGTAGCCGATAACATATCCGTTTTTCGCCGTGCCTTCGTTGACGACGCGGCGCATCATCTCGGCGACTTTTGCAGAGGTCTCCTCGCTTATCACCTGACGCCTGACGGTCGGCTGGGTCTCGCTGACGACATTGCCGTTGTCGTCGAGCACTTTCGCGACGACATAGGGCTTCATCAGCTTTCCGCCGTTGGCTATGGCGGAGAGTGCAGTCACCATCTGAATGGGCGTGACCTGGAACGACTGACCGAACGAGGAGCTCGCGAGGTCGATGAGCGTCATGCCCTCGTGGGCGTGGTAGGTGACGCCCGCCTTGGGCTGAGTTTCCGCCGGGAGGTCGATTCCGGTCTTTTCGGTGAAGCCGAACGCCTCGAAATATTTGTAGAAATTATCAACGCCGAGGCGCTGACCCATGGTTATGAAATAAGAGTTGCAGGATTTTTTCAGACCGCCGACCATGTCGAGCGTGCCGTGAACTGTGTGCGCGTTGCAGTGATAGGTCTGGGTGAGAATTTTTATTCCGCCCGCCACGCAGTCGACCTTCGTTGACTGATCCGCGACGCCCTGATCGAGAGCTGCTGAGGCGGTGATGGTCTTGAAAACGGAGCCGGGCTCGTATGTGCTGCTGACATTCTGGTTTCGGACATTGTTATAGAACACATTGAGCTTCGCGTTGTTTCTATCCTCTTCCTGACCCTTTTTGATTTCTTCCTCGGTCGGAGTCTTGCCCGATTCTTCATATTTTGCGGCGCGCAGCTCCTGAAGGCGTTTATATTCCTCCTCGACCTCCGCATCGTCCGTCTGGCGCGGATTGTTCGGGTCATAGTCGCTCATGGTAGCCATGCCGAGTATAGCGCCGGTGTTGACATCCATAACTATACCGTTTGCATAGGCACACTTGTTGTCGATATATGCCTGCTTGAGCGCTTCTTCAAGATAGCGCTGGATATTGCTGTTGACAGTCAGCTGGAGCTTCTGTCCGTTCGTCGCGTCGTAAAGAGTCTCATACTGGAGCGGCATCGCCCTGCCGTAGGCGTCCTTTGCGGTGACCTTTCTGCCGGGGATACCCGAAAGAATGCTGTTATAATATAGCTCGATGCCCGCCTGACCGTTGCCCTCGGAGTTTGTGTAGCCGATGATATGGCTGGCGAGGTTGCCGTTGGGGTAGTAGCGCTTGACATCGGGATCTATGCCGACCATCGCACTGCCGTAGGCATACTGCTCCTCGCCTTTCTTTCCGTATACATATTTTTTCTTTTTTATCTCGACTACTTTTTCCTTGTTGTCATATTCAACCTGCTTTGCGATGACGAGATATCTGTATTTCGTCATCTTGAGCTTTTTCATCAGCGTGTCGCCGTTTATGCCGAGCGCATTGCTCAAATCCCTACACAAATCGGCACGGACGCTATCGTCCGGCACGCTGTATGGGTCAATATACACGAGCCACACCGATGCGCTCTGTGCGAGGACATTTCCCTCGGAGTCATAAATAGTGCCGCGCTGAGCCGGTATCTCGGTATCGTAGAGCTGATTTTCCTCGGCCTTGCCTTTGTAATAATCAGCCTGAACCACCTGAATGCGGAAGAGGTTGCCGACGCAGGCAAAGAAAGCTATGGCGATGATAACTACCATCACCTTGGCGCGTCTGTCTTTTTCTTTTTTAGGCAATGTCTTCTGCATATCTTCACCCTTTCACCGCTCGGCAAAAAACCTTCTTAAATGTCCAAAAAGGGCAGACCGCGATCCGCCCTTTTCAAAGCAACTCAGGCACATAATTATATGCCGTGCGATGCCCGTACTATTCTCCCGCTTTCGATCCGTTGTCATCATTATAAACGACTGAATCAGAACCGTTGACGGTTATGTAGTTTATCTGCGAGCGGTTGCCCTTGACCATGCCGAGCCTGTTTGTCGCATAGTCGAGAATAGCGTCCGTGCTCATCTTCTGAGTCAGTCTGCTCTGCAGGTCGACCGTTCTGCTCTGTTCCTCGGCGATGCTCGTCTGTATGCTCGCCGTCTCTTTTGCAAGGACGGTAAGCCTTGTGCGCGAATACATGTTTATACCCAGAAGCATGAACATAACGACAGCTACGCTGAGAATAACGGCGATGCGCCTGTTTATCTCTTTTGCCTCTGCCTGCTTCTCTTCCTTCGTCTTTTCCGGCGCTTTGATCACTCGCTGCGGACCGACCGGAACTTCCCTTTTTTTCGGCGCGGGCATAGCCTGCTGAGGCTCAAAGAGTTCGAATCTATACGCCTGCGTGCCGTTGAGATTTGTTGCCATAGTTACCATCCTTTCTCTGTAACTTTTCCCGTTTATACTAAAAAATTTATCTGATTTTCTCTATTACGCGAAGTCTTGCGCTTCTGCTGCGCGGATTCTCTTCGAGCTCCGCCTTGCTCGGAGCCGTCGCCTTTTGCGGCAATCTGCCGCGGCTCTTTCTCCCGCAGACGCACACCGGGAACTCCGGCGGGCATATACACCCCTCGCACAGGGAGGCGAAAGTCTGCTTGACCGCTCTGTCCTCGAGCGAATGGAAGGTTATTATCGCGAGCCTGCCGCCGACCTTGAGCGAATCGAACATATCGCCTATTGCTCTGTCGAGTCCGTCGAGCTCGCCGTTGACATAGATCCTCAACGCCTGGAAGGTGCGCCTCGCGGGGTGGCCTCCCTCGCGGCGCGCCGCCGCCGGAATAGAGCTTTTGACTATCTCGGCGAGTTCCAGTGTTGTTTCTATCGGCTTTTCAGCCCTCGCTCGGACTATTCCCGCCGCTATACGCGGAGCGAACTTGTCCTCGCCGTATCTGTAGATGATATCCTGCAGCTCGCGCTGTGAAAGCGAGTTGACTGCGTCCGCCGCGCTCATGCCCTGCATCGACATTCTCATGTCGAGCGGAGCGTCCGCGTGGAAAGAAAATCCGCGCGCGGCGTCGTCGAGCTGATGGGAGCTTACTCCGAGGTCTGCGAGAATGCCGTCCGCACCCTCGTCGGTGAACTGCGAAAGTATGCTCTTTATATTAAAGAAGTTGTCGTTGACTATGCTGACATTCTCTCTGCCCTCGAAACGCTTTGTGAGCGTCTCTATCGCTTCGGGGTCGCGGTCAATGGCAACGAGCCTGCCGTTTTCCGAGAGTCTGTCAAGTATCGCGTTCGAATGACCGCCGCCGCCCGCAGTGCAGTCTGCGTAAAGTCCGTCCGGCTTTATATCAAGCGCGTCGATCGATTCGCGGAAAAGTACGGGTATATGCTTGAATTCCATATTATGCCGCCCTCCGCATTAAAGCTGAACATCCGCCGCGATCTTCTCGATCTCTGCCATGTTCTCCGCGCACTTCTGATCCCAAATCTCGGGGTTCCATATCTCAATGCGGTTGCCGACTCCGACTATCAGCGCCTCTTTTTCGAGGTGCGCTTTTGCGCAATGGTCGGCGGAGAGGGTTATTCTGCCCTGCTTGTCTGGGATGACGCATCTCTTCGAGCTGCTCGCGATACGCTCGGCATAGGCGCGGGTCGTACCCTTGCAGAGAACGCGGAGATTCTCAAAGTATCTGTCCCACTCCTCGAACGTATAGATGATGATGCAGTCGGTGCTGCCGGGCGGAGTGCAGACGACGAATTCCGTGCCGAGCTTGCTGCGGAATTCTGCCGGGATAAACACTCGGTTTTTCTGGTCGAGCGTATGGACAAAAAATCCGCTGAATTCAGTTTTTTCCATGCGCTCGCCCCCTTTTGTGTGAATTTTGGTGTTCTCGTCCACCACCGGAGTGGTTTCTGCCACCTATTTGCACCACCATTATAAAACAAAAGAACCGCCTGTGCAATAGTTTCAGGCGATTTTTTGCGCTCTGATTTTAAAAAATTTTTGGCGAATAGAAAAAGTCCCGGCGCAATACACAAGATATTGTATACTGCACCGGGACGGCAATTTCAGCTTAGATTTTTTATTGTAAAAATTTACCAGATAGCCTTTTCAGCTACATCGGTCTTTGCGCTGTCGATGAAATCGGCGATGCTCATCGCGCCGATATCGCCCTCACCGCGCTTTCTGACGCTGACCGTGCCGCTCTCGACCTCTTTCTCGCCGATGACGAGCATGTAGGGAATCTTGTGGAGCTGAGCCTCACGGATTTTGTAGCCTATCTTCTCGCTGCGGGTGTCAACGCTGACTCTGAGTCCCACCATATCGAGCTGCTGACGGACTTCCTCGGCATAGCCGTGGAACTTGTCGGATATCGGCAGAATCTTGACCTGCTCGGGAGCGAGCCACAGCGGGAACGCGCCGGCAAAGTGCTCGGTGATAACGCCGATGAAGCGCTCGATAGAACCGAGAACAACGCGGTGAATCATGACCGGGCGATGCTTCTCGCCGTCCGCACCGGTGTATTCAAGCTCGAAGCGCTCGGGCAGCTGCATATCGAGCTGGATGGTGCCGCACTGCCATGTTCTGCCAAGAGAATCGGACAGATGGAAGTCGAGCTTCGGTCCGTAGAATGCGCCGTCGCCCTCGTTGATGACAAAGTCCTTGCCCATCTCGGTGACCGCCGCTTTGAGAGTCTCGGTCGCGAAATCCCAATCTTTCTCGTCGCCCATGTGATCCTCGGGCATGGTCGAGACTTCGATCTGATAGGTCAGACCGAACACGGAATAGACCTCATCAAACAGGCGGACAACGCCCTTTATCTCGTCCTTCATCTGATCCCATGTCATGAAGATATGCGCGTCATCCTGAGTGAAGCAGCGCACGCGGAACAGACCGTGGAGCGCGCCGGACAGCTCGTGGCGGTGAACCAGACCGAGCTCGCCCATTCTCAGGGGCAGGTCGCGGTATGAATGGGGCTGAAGCTTATAGACGAGCATTCCGCCGGGGCAGTTCATCGGCTTTATCGCAAAGTCGGTGTCGTCTATAACCGTGGTGTACATATTCTCCTTGTAGTGATCCCAATGACCGCTGCGCTCCCAGAGCGAACGGTTGAGCATCATCGGAGTGGATATCTCGACATAGCCGTAGCGCTTATGCACTTCGCGCCAATAGTCGATAAGGGTATTTCTGAGAACCATGCCGTTGGGCAGGAAGAACGGGAAGCCGGGGCCCTCATCCATGATAGTGAACAGGCCGAGCTCCTTACCGAGCTTTCTGTGGTCGCGCTTCTTCGCCTCTTCGAGCATATGAAGATAATTGTCAAGATCCTCTTTCTTCGTGAAAGCGGTTCCGTAGATTCTCTGGAGCATCTTGTTGTCCGAGTCACCGCGCCAGTATGCGCCGGTGCAGGAGGTCAGCTTGAATGCCTTGACGCGCGAAGTGTCGGGGACGTGGGGGCCTGCGCAGAGCTCATCGAACTCGCCCTGGCGGAAGAACGATATCTTCTCACCCTTGCCGGCGTGCTCTTTGATAAGCTCGACTTTGTAGGGCTCGCCCTTCTTCTCCATCATAGCAATAGCCTCGTCGGGATCGAGCTCGTATCTCTCGAGCGGCAGAGCCTCTTTGACTATCTTCTTCATCTCCGCCTCGATTTTTTCGAGAACCTCGGGAGTGAACGGCACATCGACATCGAAGTCATAATAGAAGCCGTTGTCGATAGCGGGGCCTATCGCGAGCTTCGCCTCGGGATAAAGGCGCTTGACAGCCTGAGCGAGGACGTGCGAAGCGGTATGTCTGAGCGCGCGCTTTCCGTCGTCATCGTCAAAAGTAAGAATTTCGAGCTTGCAGTCTTTATTTATCTGGGTGCGAAGATCCTTGACCTCGCCGTCGATACGGCAGACGCACGCCGCCTTATAGAGTCCCATGCCGAGGCTCTTCGCCACTTCCATGGCGGTTATTCCGTCGTCAAACTCCTTGACGACTCCGCCCTTGAGTTCAATGTTTACCATAAAAATTTCTCCTTTCAGCTTCGGGCTGATGCCCGTCTCAGGGATGAAAAAAGCTCCACCCCCGTAAAAATTACAGGGGTGAAGCAAATGCTCCACGGTTCCACCCGGTTTGCGGCTCGCCCCGCCACTCATGCGACCTTAACGCGGTCATACGTCGCAGCCTATCCCGCAGGGCTTCGGTGCGCGCTCGGCAGCGGTAACATATCCCGTATCAACACCGGCGCTCTCAGCCAACGGCGCGCGGCTCTCTTTGAGGACGTTCGGAACACGTCTTCTGCTTCACAGCTTTTAACATTATTATTTTATCACCAAACGCGAAAAAGTCAACACTTTCTTTCGCGCTGGATTTTGTTCAACTTCCATCAAATTTTGTACCATGTGTTGCAATAACACCTTGACATTTCTCCCGTTTAAGGTTATTATACATAATAATGGTAGTATTATGTGCCAAGCTATACTCCATATTGTTATTTTACTGAGTTTTACAATAATCAAAATTTTTATTCGGGAGGTGTTATTCGTTTGGACGTTTGGAAAATTATTCTTATAGCCGCCGCTGTCGGAGTTGCATTCGGCATCATCGGTTTCATTCTCGGCGGTTTACATAGGAAGAGAGTTGCCGAAGCCGCAATAGGTTCCGCCACAAAAGAAGCGAACCGCATAGTCAGCGAGGCTATGACCCAGGCAGAGGCCAAGAAGAAGGAAGCTATCCTTGAAGCCAAGGATGAGATCCACAAGCAGAGAAGCGAAAACGAAAAAGAACTGCGCGAAAGGCGCAATGAAGTTCAGCGCCAGGAGCGCAGAGTCATTCAGAAAGAAGAGAGTCTCGACAAGAAGATCGAGAATCTCGAAAAGAAGGACGAGACCCTCAACCGCAAGATAAAGGATGCGGATGACAGACTCGCCGAGGCGGAGAGCCTCAAGAGAAGCCAGCTCGATATGCTCGAAAAAATCTCGGGCTACAGCAAGGAGCAGGCAAAAGAATACCTGCTCAAGAACCTTGAAGACGACCTTGTTCACGAGAAGGCGGTCAAGGTGCTCGAATATCAGCAGCGCACAAAGGACGAAGCTGATACAATTGCAAGAGAGATAATCGGCACCGCTATCCAGCGCTGCGCCGCAGATCACACGGCAGAGACCACGGTATCCGTTGTCGCCCTGCCCAACGACGAGATGAAGGGACGCATAATCGGACGCGAGGGCAGAAATGTCCGCACGCTCGAAACCATAACCGGCGTCGATCTGATAATCGATGACACGCCCGAGGCTATCACCGTTTCGAGCTTCGATCCGGTTCGCCGCGAGGTCGCGCGTTTGACGCTCGAAAAGCTTATATCGGACGGCAGAATTCATCCCGCCCGCATTGAAGAGATGTACGAGAAAGCCCGCCGCGAGGTCGATGCAACTATCAAGCAGACCGGCGAGCGCGCACTCATCGACGCAGGAGTCAACGGAGTGCATCCCGAGCTCGTCAAGCTTCTCGGCAAGCTCAGATACAGAACGAGCTACGGTCAGAACGTACTCAATCATTCACTCGAAGTTTCTTATATCGCAGGTCTCATGGCGGCGGAACTTGGCGCCGACGTCAAGCTTGCAAAGAGAGCCGGTCTTCTTCACGATATCGGCAAGGCACTCGACCACGAGATGGACGGCTCGCACGTTGAGCTGGGTGTTGAGGCCGCGAAGAAATACCGCGAGAGCGAGGGCGTCATTCACGCCATCCAGGCTCACCACGGAGACGTTGAGGCAAAGACACTTGTCGCCTGCCTCGTTCAAGCCGCCGACGCCGTTTCGGCTTCCCGCCCCGGCGCAAGACGTGAGAATGTTCAGAACTACATCAAGCGCCTTGAAAAGCTCGAAAGCATCGCATCCTCGTTCGAGGGCGTTGAGCGTTCGTTCGCCATTCAGGCAGGCCGCGAAGTGCGCATAATGGTCAAGCCCGAAGTCGTCAGCGACGAGAAGATGGTTCTCATCGCCCGCGACATCGTCAAAAAGATCGAAGACGAGCTTGAATATCCCGGTCAGATAAAGGTCAACATTATCAGGGAGAGCAGAGTCAGCGACTACGCAAAATAAAAACAAATCCCACCGTCAAACGCGGTGGGATTTTTTGAAAGGAAAATCGGAATGAATATACTTCTTATAGGCGACATCGTCGGCACGCAGGGTTGCGACTTCCTGCGCTCTGTGCTCCCCGGCTTCAAGAAGCTCAAGGCCATAGATGTCGTGATAGCCAACGGCGAGAATGCCGCGCCCGGCAACGGGATAACTTCGTCCGCCGCCGAGCACATATTTTCAAGCGGCGTTGATTTTATAACGACCGGCAACCACGCTTTTCGGCGCAGCGAGGTATATCATTTTTTCGACGAGCGCAGCGATATAATCCGCCCGGCGAATGTCGGCGCAGCCTGCCCCGGCAAGGGCTTCGGTGTTATAGACATGGGCAGAGTCCGCATCGGCGTTATAAACCTGCTCGGGCGCGCATATATAAACGGCTCGGACAATCCGTTCTCCTGCATCGACTCTCTCATGGAAGAGATAAGCGACTGTCGGATAAAAATAGTTGATATCCACGCCGAAGCCACCGCCGAGAAGCTCGCCATGGGCTTCTATCTCGACGGCAAGGCGACTGCCGTTGTCGGCACGCACACCCATGTTCAGACTGCCGACGAAAAAGTCCTGCCCGGCGGCACGGCTTATATAACCGACCTCGGCATGACGGGACCCGAGCTCTCGGTGCTCGGAGTCCGCCCCGAGGCTTCGATATCGTGGCTCAAGACGGGACTTCCGACGCGATTTGAGATAAGCGGCGGCGCGTGTATGATGTGCGGCGCTATAATCGACGTTGATGAAAAAACCGGAAAGTCGAGAAGTATTGAAAGAATCTGTGTAAGGTGAGAAAATAAAAATGCTCAAAGAAATAAGAATCGCAAAAGAAAAAGACTGCCCTAAAATGCTCGAACTGCTCGAATATATCTGCAATCTTCACAGCGGGATAAGACCCGACCTGTTCAAGGCGGGAAAGTCGAAATACGACAGTGAAAGCCTCGCGAAGCTCTTAGCCGACGAGAACCGCATAACTTTTGTTGCGGCGGACGAAAACGACGAGGTGCTCGGATATATTTTCTGCATTCTCATCGACCACTCCGTTGACTCCGCACGCTGCCCGAACAAGGAGCTCTATATCGACGACCTGTGCGTCGACGAAAAGTGCAGGCACGAGGGCATCGGCGACGCACTGTTCAAAAAGGCTCTTGAGACGGCAAAAGAGCTCGGCTGCCACGACCTGACGCTCAACGTCTGGGAGGGCAACGACGGTGCGCTGCGTTTCTATGAGAAGCACGGCATGAAGATACAGAAGCGCGAGATGGAAATCGTGCTCGACTGAGTCAGTCTTTTCAACTTATTTTTTAAAAATATTGAAATTTTATTGAGTCGGTGATAGAATTATCATCGGCTCATTTTTTACGGCTTTTGAAAGGAAGATTCAATGGAAAACAGGGAAAAATTTTCGTCGAGACTCGGATTCATTCTGATCTCGGCAGGCTGCGCCATCGGGCTGGGAAATGTCTACAGATTCCCGATAACGACCGGCGCATACGGCGGCGCGTTTTTCGTGCTGATTTACATCGCGTTTCTTGTTCTGCTCGGCATACCGGTCATGACGGCGGAGCTCGCAGTCGGCCGCGCAAGCCAGCGCAGCATCGCCTCGTCATACGACGTGCTCGAAAAGAAGGGGCAGAAGTGGCATCTCGCCAAGTATCTCGGCATCGCCGGAAACTATTTGCTCATGATGTTCTACACGACTATCTCCGGCTGGATGCTGATATACTTTATAAAGTATGCGGACGGCTCGATCCTCGCGTACAAGAGCGCGGAAGAACTCGGAGCGGTGTTCGGCACGATGATAAGCAACCCCGTGCTCATGGTCTGCGCCACATTCGCAGTCATTCTTGTCTGCTTCAGCATCTGCTCGTTCGGTCTGCAAAAGGGCGTCGAGAGGATAACAAAATGGATGATGGTGGCTCTCCTGCTTCTCATGGTGGGGCTCGCAATCTATTCCTGCACGCTCTCGAACGCCGCAGAGGGACTGAAATTCTATCTCGTCCCCTCGCTCAAGTCCCTTGAAAATTCGGGCGTATGGACGGTAATCTCGTCCGCAATGGGGCAGGCGTTCTTTACTCTGAGCATCGGTATCGGCTCTATAGCGATATTCGGCAGCTACATCGGCAAGGAGCGCAGGCTCCTCGGCGAGGCTGTGACAATAGTCGGGCTTGACACTTTCGTTGCACTCATGTCCGGCGTTATCATCTTCCCCGCATGCTTCACCTATAACGGCGGCGTCACCGCAGACGCGGGCACGGTCGGCGCGAGCTTCCTGTTCACGACGCTTTCGAGCATCTTCAACAGCATGCCCGGCGGACGCATAGTCGGTGCGCTGTTCTTCGTGTTCATGATATTCGCAGCGTTCTCAACGGTCATTGCCGTTTTTGAAAACATCATGTCCTTCTGGCTCGAGTTGACGAAGCTCAGCCGCCGCAAAGTGGCGCTGATAAACATCGCGCTCATGCTCGTGCTCTCCCTCCCCTGCGTGCTCGGCTTCAATGTGCTCGAAAAAATACAGCTAGCCGGCAAGGGCATCATGGATATCGAAGACTTCCTCGTTTCAAACGTCCTGCTCCCGCTCGGCAGTCTCGTCTATGTTCTCTTCTGCAGCAGGAAATACGGCTGGGGCTGGAAGAACTACATCGGCGAAGTCAACTGCGGCGAAAAGGGCGCAAAAATGCCCGGCTGGATAAGACCTTATTTCACATATGTTCTGCCGATAATCGTTATAATCGTCTTTATTATGTCAGTCGTCGGCTGATAAAAAATCATGGCTCGGTTCGGGAATTTCCCTGTGCCGAGCCGTTTTTTATTTTATTCGGTGAAAAGGCTTTTTTCTCTTGAATATCCCCCACTTATTTGTTATCATTGCCTTGTAAAAAATACGTTTTAAGGACGGTGCTACCATGAAATTTCCAATAGGCGTTATTATTGACAGCTTCCGCACGGATATCCCGACGGCGGTCAAAAAGGCTGCCAAGGTCGGGGCGCAGGGCATCCAGGTCTATGCCACCAGCGGAGAAATGTCGCCAGAGGAGCTTGTCGGCTCGAAGCGTGCGGATTTCCGCAGGCTCGTTGAGGACAACGGGCTCGTCATCTCCGCCCTCTGCGGCGACCTCGGCGGAGGCTTCGGCAACAAAGAGGAGAACCCCTGGAGAGTCGAGAAGTCGAAGAGGATAATCGAGCTTGCAAAGGAGCTCGGCACGGATATCGTCACGACCCACATCGGCGTTGTGCCCGAGGACAGCGGACACGAGAGATATAAAATCATGCAGGAGGCATGCTTCGAGCTCTCCCGCTTCGCGGACAGCCTCGACGCGCACTTCGCGATTGAGACGGGCCCCGAGACTTCGGCGACGCTCAAGAAGTTTCTTGACTCGCTCGGCTCTACCGGCGTCGCAGTCAACCTCGACCCCGCGAACCTTGTCATGGTCACGGGCGACGACCCCGCAAAGGCGGTCTATAACCTGCGCGACTACATAGTCCACACCCACGCAAAAGACGGCGTTCAGATATTCTACAGGGATCCCGAGATAGTTTACGGCATAAAAAAAGACCCGCTCGTCACAGGCAGCTCGTTTAAAGAAGTGCCGCTCGGCGAGGGCAGCGTCAAGTGGGACGAATATCTCGCCGCGCTCAATGATATCGGCTACAAGGGCTTCCTGACAATAGAGCGAGAAGTCGGCGACGACCCCGAAAAGGATATCGGCAACGCCGTAAACTTCCTCAAAGGATACATGGACTGAGGTGAATGAAATGAAAACCTGCGTCAGCAGCTACAGCTTTCAGCCGATGCTTTCGAGCGGAGAGCTGACCCAGCTTCAGCTCATAGGCAAGGTCAAAGAGATGGGCTTCGACGGAATTGAATTTATCGACCTCATGCCCGAAGACGGAATGTCAGTCGAAGAATACGCCAAGCGTCTGCGCGATGAGAGCGAAAAGAAAAATCTGCCGATAGTCAACTACACCATCGGCGCGGAGCTTCTCAACCGCCTGCTCGACGAGGAGTGCGAGCACCTGTTCAGGCAGGTCGATATCGCGGAGATACTCGGCGCGTCGGGTATGCGCCACGACGCAACAGGCGGCTTCAACGCGCCGCAGAGCGCATACTGCGGCTTCGATCAGGCTCTGCCCACGCTCATCGAGGGCTGCCGCAGAGTGACCGAATATGCCGCAGAGAAGGGCATCTCGACTATGGTTGAGAACCATGGCTTTTTTGCGCAGGACAGTGACCGGGTCGAAAAGCTCGTCACGGGAGTTGCAAACCCGAACTTCGGTCTGCTCGTTGACATAGGCAACTTTGCCTGCGCCGACGACCCCTCCGACAAGGCGGTGGGCAGAGTCGCAAAATACGCAAAGCACGTCCATGCCAAGGACTTTCACATTAAGAGCGGCTCAGAGCCCGATCCCGGGCGCGGATTCTTCCGCAGCAGAGCCGGCAACTACCTGCGCGGCGCAGTGATAGGTCACGGCAACATCCCCGTGGCGCAGTGCATAGGCATACTCAAGCGCGCGGGCTACGACAAATATGTCAGCATCGAGTTCGAGGGCATCGAGCAGACGCTCACGGGCATTGAAATCGGGCTTGAGAATCTCAAGAGATTCATAGCCGAGGCTGAGTAAAAAGTTAAAAGAGTCCAAAAAACGCACCCGAAAGCAAGACGCCTTCGGGTGCACTTTTATTCATTTTCAGCCGATTCGGGCTCAGTCTGCTCCGCAAAAACAAATTCGCCGTTTTCAGCTTTGCAGATATACTTTTTGCCGGTTGTTACTTTTCCCTCGAGCATCTGCTCCGAGAGCTTATCCTCGATCTGCTGCTGGATGACACGCTTGAGCGGTCTCGCGCCGTAGACCGGGTCAAAGCCCGCATTCGCCGTCTTTTGAACAGCCGATTCGTCAAAAATTAAAGTTATATCCAGCTGCGCCACGCGCTTTGAGAGCGTTTCGAGCATTCTGCGCGCAATTTCGGATATATCCTGCTTTTCGAGCGAGTGGAAGACGATTATATCGTCAACGCGGTTCAAAAATTCCGGTCTGAATGTGTTCTTGAGCTCTTTCATCACAAGCTCGCGCACGCGGTCATAGCTCGGGACATTGCCGCGCTCCGAAGAGAAGCCAAGTGCCTTTCCGCTGCCCGAAATCAGCTTCGCGCCGACATTCGAGGTCATTATAATAATGCAGTTCTTGAAATCGACCCTGCGTCCCTGCGAGTCGGTCAGTATGCCGTCATCAAGTATCTGGAGCAGCATATTGAAAACGTCTGGGTGAGCTTTTTCTATTTCATCAAAGAGAATGACGCTGTACGGTCTGCGGCGGACTTTTTCGGTCAGCTGACCGCCCTCATCATAGCCGATATATCCGGGCGGCGAACCGACGAGTCTCGAGACCGTGTGTTTCTCCATATATTCGGACATATCGAGCCTTATCATCGCGTTCTCGTCGCCGAAAAGCGAGTCGGCAAGTGCTTTGCAAAGCTCCGTTTTGCCTACACCTGTAGGGCCGAGGAAAATAAACGAACCGGTCGGGCGTTTGGGGTCTTTGAGCCCGACTCTGCCGCGCCTTATTGCCCGCGCGACCGCGCTGACCGCCTCATCCTGGCCGACTATTCTGCGGTGCAGCTCATCTTCAAGATGAAGCAGGCGTTCGCTCTCCGCCTGAGTCAGCTGCGAGACGGGTATTCCAGTCCACGCGCAGACTATTTCGGCTATATTATCAGCCGTGACCTCACCTATTTTCTTGCTCGATTCCTCGCGCCAGCTGTGCTTTGCGCGCTCGAGTTCGTCGCTCAACTTCTTCTGCTCGTCGCGTATCTGCGCGGCGTGCTCGAACTCCTGAGAATTCACCGCCGAATCTTTTTCTTCGGCGAGGGCGCGGAGTCTGTCCTCCATATCTTTGAGATCCGGCGGCGCTGTGAATGCACCGAGCCTGACGCGCGACGCTGCCTCGTCTATTAAATCTATTGCCTTATCGGGCAGATATCTGTCGCCGATATAGCGCACCGACATTTTCACCGCCGCCTTTATCGCGTCGTCGGTTATTCTGACTTTATGGTGCGCCTCGTATTTGTCGCGGATGCCCATAAGTATCGCGACCGCCTCGTCCTCGCTCGGTTCGCCGACCGTGACGGGCTGAAAGCGGCGCTCGAGCGCGGCATCCTTTTCGATATGCTTACGGTATTCTTCGAGCGTGGTTGCACCGATGACCTGCATCTCGCCGCGGGCAAGCGCGGGCTTCAAAATATTCGCGGCGTCAACCGCACCTTCCGCCGAACCTGCACCTATAAGCGTATGCAATTCGTCTATAAAGAGAATGACATCCCCCGCCTTTGAAACTTCTTCAATGGCGGACTTAACGCGCTCTTCGAAATCGCCCCTGTACTTTGTACCGGCAACCATGCCCGTGAGGTCGAGCGAGACTATGCGCTTGCCCTTGAGCAGTTCGGGCACTTCGCCCGTGGCGATTTTCAGCGCGAGCCCCTCGGCGATTGCCGTCTTGCCGACTCCAGGCTCACCTATCAGACAGGGGTTGTTCTTCGTTCTGCGCGAGAGAATCTGAATGACGCGCTCTATCTCCTTCTGCCTGCCGATAACGGGGTCAATTCTGCCCGCCGCGGCAAACGAAGTCAGGTCGCGCCCATATTGATTGAGGGTCGGGGTATCCGTTCTGCCGCCGGGCTTTTTGACCGTCTCCGGCTTTCCGGAATCTTTACCCGACGCCGAGCCGAACGCTTTCAAAAGCTCCTGCAAAATCTCCTGCGGTGACACGCCGAGGCGGGTCATAACGGCGGTTGCCGCGCTCGAGCCCTCTTTTATCATGGCGATAAGCAGATGCTCCGTGCCGACATAGTTGTGACCCATATCCCGCGCCTGAATCATTGCGCTCTCAATAATATTTTTGCATCTGGGCGTGAAATCGCCCGGAGTCAGCACTGTCGGCACGCCAAAGCCGATGCTGTTTCTGACAGCGTCCTCGACCTTGCCGGCGGTAAGCTTTTTGTTTATCAGAACGGTATAGGCTATCCCGCCGTTCTGGGTCAGCAGACCGAGCAGAAGATGCTCGCTGCCGATATAGGTGTGCCCCATATTCTCCGCATATTCAATGGCGGCGTTGAGCACGTCGTTGGCTTTCTGGGTGAAGCCGGTAAACTTATACATATCATCATTCCTTTCCGCGGTGAACCGTACAATAGAGATTATTGCCGGAAAATTGCCGACGAATCGAAAGATATATGTTTTTATATATGTTTATCGGCGGTATTTTAGGACAATGCCTCGCGCACCGCGTCCGCTCTGAGGCAGTCCCTCTGCCGCGCATCGATATGCTTGCCGTTCGCAGCGCTTATGGTGGCGGGCTGCATATTGACGAGCAGTTCGTTAAGTTTTTCTATCGGTATATCAAGTATTCCCCTTGCCGAGCCGAGGCGCACAAGGGATATAAGATCCATCATCTCATCGCAGGACAGCACACGCGCGCTCTGCAAAATTCCGAGAGCTCTGTATATTTTGTCCTGCATCGCGACATCGGCGCACATACGCTCCGCCGCCGCGCGCTCCTGGGTGACGAGCTGACGGGTTATCGACTGGAGGTTCTCTATCGCCGCCTGCTCGGTTATGCCGAGGGTTATCTGATTGCTCAGCTGATAGATATCGCCGCGCGACTCCCTGCCCTCGCCGTATGCGCCGCGAAGGGTCAGACCGAGCTTGGATATGGTCGAGCTGAGGACTGCGAGCTGACCGCTTCTTCTGAGCGCGGGCAGATGCAGCATGACGGACGCGCGCATGGCTGTGCCGAGATTCGTCGGGCACTGGGTCAGATAGCCGAGACTCTCGTCAAACGCGAAATTCAGCTTCTTATCGAGCGCGGAGTCAATTTTATCGGCGAGGACATAGCAATCCATGAGCGCAAGTCCCGCTTTCATGACCTGGACGCGGATATGATCCTCCTCACAAAGCATGATGCCGACCGTCTCATCTTCAGTGAGCATGAGCGCTCTGCCCTCGCGGACAGAGGCGAACTCCGGGCTTATCAAATGGCGCTCGGCGAGAGATATCGCCTGCTCGCGGCTGAGCGAATCCATTGTGACATAGTGGAGCCCCAGCTCGGGCACGCAGGCGAGCAGAGTGTCACGGACTTTTTCGTTGACCTTTATTCTGTTCGCCGTATCGAGGCGGCACGGGAACGGGAACTCTTCTAAGTTGCGCGCAAGACGCACGCGGGTGCTCAGGACTATATCTCCCTGTTCGCCCTTGTCGACATACCATTTACTCATTTTCGTTCCCTCCCTCAAGCTCTTTTATCCTGTCGCGAAGCTGCGCCGCAAGCTCAAAGTTCTGCGCGGCAACCGCTTCGCCCATCTGCTTTTTGAGCTCCTCTTTTTCGTCGATTTTTGCCTCTTCCTCGCTGACAGGCTCGGCGGTCGAAGCTATCTTGCCGCTGTGGTGAATCTGACCGTGAATGCGCTGGAGCGAGGGTTTGAGCTCGTTATAAAAAACTTTGTAGCACTCCGCGCAGCCGACTCTGCCCTCGCGGACGATATCATTGAACGAAGAGCCGCATTTCGGGCAGCGAACCACCTTTCTCGGCGCGCCGAGCGAATGGACTGCATCACCGAAGAAGTTCCCGAAAAGTCCGGCAACATCGAAGCCGAAGCCCGAGAACGCGTCGCCGTAGCCGAGATGCTCGGCACATTCGGAGCAGAGATGGCGCTCAGCCGTGTCGCCGTTTATGACCTGCTTTATGTGAGTTGTCGCTTCATTTTTTCCACAGTTCTGACAAAGCATATGTGTTCCTCCTTTATCCGTTTCTGCCCATTTCAACGAGCAGCAGTTGTTTGAATACCGACGCCCTGACGGCGTCCCTGTCCCCGACGGCGGCAGGTCGCAGAGCGTTGTCCGACACGGCGCTGAGCATCAGCATGGCGGCGTGTTTATCTATAACACCCGTGCTGACGAGCTCCGCCAGATGCGCGCGGGCAGTTCGCTCGTCGAGCTTATCGCCTACGGCGTTGACTGCGTGCATGACCTTCTGATCCGGCTCCATCGCCGCACGCCTTATTCTGATATATCCTCCACCGCCTCTGCGGCTCTCGACAATATAGCCCTGTTCCGGCGTGAAACGCGACGCGATAACATAGTTTATCTGGCTCGGGACGCAGCCTATCGTCTGCGCAAGCTCGTTGCGCTGTATCTCGATGGTTTCGCTGCTGCCGAGCATTTCGAGTATCATGCCCGTTATCTGACTGCTAAGGCTCATTGCCGTCACCTCTTTTTATCTTTGACTTTCTTTGACCTTTGACTTTATTATAACCCCGATGCAAACTCCGGTCAAAAGTCAGAAAAGGTCAAAAATCACCCATTGGGCAAAATATTTTTAATTATCTCGCTCATGCTTTGATTTACTGAGTCTATCTCGTGTTTTCTTTGATTTTTCGCTCTGTATTCCGACATAATTTATATAATAAGATGGGTCGATATGCTCATCTGCACGCATAAGATCGTCGCAGAAGATATCCGACTCGTCGTAGCTCACCACTTCTCCGTTCTTGTCAAACAGCATATAAAACACCTCCGGTTTCTTATTAGTTTACGCCGGAGAAAAGAAAATTATGTTTGAGTTCAAAAAGTGTAACCGCAAAAAGCAGCGCTTCATAATATGTTGATGAAAGCGGTGCTCGAGTCAAAACCGCGGCACTCTTTCTTAGTAACTGAAGAGGAGGCAAAACGATGGGTTGCTCAAACAACTGGTGCATTTTCCTTATCATCATCCTTCTGCTCTGTGACACGGGCTGCGGCTGCAATAATGGCGTCTCCAGAGCTTCGGACTGCGGATGTGGCTGCAACAACGGCTGTGGCTGCTGACATTCCATAAGACCGCTAAAGTGAAAACGACCGCCTTGCCGAAATGGCAGGGCGGTCAAACTTATACGATTTTCGAAAAAGATCAGGCAACTCTGTTGCCCTTTCTGCCGGGAGTCGGAGAGACGGTCTCGGGCTCGAACGCAGTCTTGGCTGCGCTGCGGCGCTGAGCGGTCTTCTTCTCCTTGACAAAATGAGCCTTGGTATACTTGTTGGTGCAGAGGAAGTGAGCGATCTTCTTGGCAAGAGCAGTCTCAAACTTCTCCTCAAAATTGATCAGCTTCTTCTCAAACACAAAGCCTGTTATTATAAGAGCCACAGCGGCAACTTCGAGAACCGAAACAATTATGAATGTACTTGTCATTTTTGCTTCCTCCTTACGGAAAAATCGGAACATTTGTTCTTTCTGTCTCTAATTATAGCACAAATATTCGGTTTGTCAACACAAATGTTCGATTTTTTTGAAGATCTGCGCCAATTCGCGCAGGGTATAATCTCCTACGATTGGATTGTATCACAATATATGCCAAAAGTCAACGGAAAAACCACAACAAATTGAAGAAAGCACGAAATAAAAATTCAATGCAAAATGACAAAAAATTTTTTAAAACAGTCGTTTTTTGTTCGATTTCGGGCGATTTACCGGGCGGTGAGCAAATCTCTGACCTCATTGTACAATTTTTCGGTCGCCGCTTCCGGGCTCATATCCGCCGGCGAAAAAGCCTTGCCGAAAACAATTTTCAGCCCGCCCTTTCTCTCGTACTCTCCGGTTATCGCAAACGGCACTATTACGGCGCCGCCTCTTTGGGCAATGGCAACGGCGCCGGGCTTAAACGGCAATAAGAGCGCGTCTGTTTTGTTGCGCGTGCCCTCCGGGAAGATTCCGACGGCGCCGCCCCTTTTCAGAATTTTTATCGCTCTTCTGACCGCCGCGGCGTCGAAGCCGTCACGGTTGACGGGGATGCAGCCCGCCCATCTGAAAAGCGGGGCGAGCGCACCGTCAAAATACTCGCGCTTGGCCATATAATTGACAACTCGCTTTGTCGCTAAAAACACCAAAAACTGATCGCTTATATTTTTATGATTTCCGGCGATTACAACCGCGCCGTCCTTCGGAATGTTTTCCGCGCCTATAATTGTCGGCGAAAAGCGCAGTCTGAAGCCCGGCTTTATAAACGCTGTTATTACTTTGAATCCCCTATCGTTATCTTTTCCCATTTTCGAGCCCCTCTCTCACCGTATTTTCGAGCTCGTGTCCTATTGACGCGGCATCTCTTTCCGCCGTTTCTATCGCCGGATAAAACTCTATCTCCACACGCCTGCCGATTACGGTATATTTCCCCTTTATCGCAAACGGGACAAGCGCTGCGTGGCTTCTTGCCGCCATTCTTGCGGCGCCGGGCTTAAACGGCATGACAGTTTCCTTCGTCCGGTTGAAGCTGCCCTCCGGAAAGATGCCGATGATTCCGCCGGCGTCAAGCACCTTTTGAGCCTCGCTCAAGGCGGAGGCATCGCGGATGCGCCTGTTGACGGGAATTGTGCCCAGGGCTCGGAAAAATCCGCCTGCGGCGCCACGGAACAGCTCATCCTTCGCCATAAAATGAACCTGACGCCACAGGCACGTAGCCAGCAAAACGCAGTCGAGGTTGCTCTTGTGATTACCCGCAAAGATAATCGCGCCGCTCTTCGGGATATTTTCCCTGCCTCTCACCTTCGGATGAAAGAGGAGGCGGAACAGCGGCCAGATGAACACATAAAGGAACCTGTAAAAAAACATCATGAATCACCTACTTTTATTTTCTCTTTTTTTAACTAACAATATGCATAAATATACATACTGCGAATAAACTTGTATTATTTATAAATTTTATTTACAAACTGTTTATAATATGGCCAAAAGACGTTAAAAAATATACAAAACTCTCAATTCCCTTTTGACAAGCAAAAATATTTGCTGTTATAATTTAAACGTAAGGAGACAAGCAATTGTCTTATTAAGGGAGAAGGGAGGACCTCGCACATGTTAGCAACTATCTTTGAGATGATCGAAAAGATTCTTGGTTTTGCCGGCGCTTCTTTCGACGCACAGGCTATCGTCAAGGCTATCTTTGATGCTATCCTTGGTCTTATTAAATAAGACACGCAAATACAATTATCAAAGATTGACTTCTTTTTTGAAAATTGACTCCTTTTTGGCAGAACAGACAGCCTCACCGCTGTCTGTTTTGTCTTTTATATCGACCGACCTTGAAGCTTTTCGACACATAGATTATTATTCATGAGCAAAGTAACGAAAAAATTATTTCTGCCGATGCTAATTTTGCCGATTTTACTATTGCCGCGAAAGAAAAAATGTGCTAATATTTTATTAATTTCCGCAAAAATAAAAGGAGGCAAAAGATCATGGAATTCATCACCACGCTCATTCATCAGATCGTCGAGATTTTCTCGAAGCTCCAGGAGGGCGGACAGGCTTTTATGGAGTTCTTCCAGGCTTTTCTGAAATTCGTCGGCGACATTCTCAGATTCCTTGAGGAACACGGACTGAGCAAGCAGATAGTTGACGCTATCTTCCAGCTGATTCTCAAGATTTTCGGCGCTGCTTAATGTACCGACAAAAAGCTGTCGCACCTTTTGCGGGTGCGGCAGTTTTTTTTGTTGCCTTTGATACCCATATATGTTAATATAGGTTGAACAAAAAATCTATTTAGGAGTGATCGAATGCTTTCAAAAACTCCGCCTATGGGTTTCAACACCTGGAACACATTCGGCGAAAACATCAACGAACAACTTATCAAAGAAACCGCCGACAAGATGGTCGAGCTCGGTCTGCGTGACTGCGGATATGAGTATCTTGTCATCGACGACTGCTGGAGCAAGCGAGAGCGCGACCCGCAGACGGGAAAGATAGTCCCCGACGAGGAGAAGTTCCCCAACGGGATGAAGGCAGTCAGCGACTATGTTCACAGCAAGGGGCTCAAATTCGGCATGTATTCCTGCGCCGGAACACGCACCTGCGCCGACTATCCGGGCAGCTTTGACCATGAATATCTCGACGCCGAGACCTTTGCCGAATACGGCGTAGACTTCCTGAAATATGACTTCTGCTACAAACCGGACAGTGCAAACGGTCCCCTGCTCTACAGAAAAATGGGCATAGCTCTCAGAGCCTGCGGACGCGAGATTCTCTTCTCCGCCTGCAACTGGGGCAACGACGAAGTCAGCCGCTGGATTCGCTCGGCGGGCGCGCACATGTATCGCTCGACCGGCGATATAAACGACAGCTTCCGTTCGTTTGCCGATATCGCGCTAAGCCAAATCGACAACCTCGCTTATTCCGCTCCCGGCTGTTTCAACGACATTGATATGCTCACTGTCGGTATGTACGGCAGAGGAAATGTCGGCTCGGTCGGCTGCTCTGACATTGACTACAAGACACAGTTCGCGCTCTGGTGTATGTTCTCGTCCCCGCTGATGCTCGGCGGCGACCTGAGATGCATGAACGACTTCTGCCTTGACCTCGTCAAGAATGAAAGACTCATCAGAATCAATCAGGATGAGGAGTCCCGTCCGGCATTCGTCGCAACCAAGAGCTGGAACGACAAGATAGTCTTTGCAAAGCTCCTTTCAAACAATGAAATCGCCATTCTTTTTGTCAACTTCAGCGAGAGCAAGTGCGGCGTTCCGTTCTATTTTGAGAACATAGGCATATCTGCCGCCTCCGGCTACGGACTTGAGATGACCGACGCGTTCACGGGCGAGTGCATCGGAGTCAAGAAGGAGTTCATGCAGATGCATCTTGAGGCTCATGACTGCGCCTGCTTCATCTGCAAGCTGAAGAAATGACATACTGCATCAAATGTTCAAAGCTGCTGACCAATGACGACATCGGTTTCCACCGCAAGATGGTCAACCGCGGCGCAAAGGAATGTATGTGCATCGAGTGCCTGTGTGAGCATTTCGGGCTGAGCGTCGAAAAGGCACACGAAATGATTGAGCGGTTCCGTCAGTCGGGCTGCACACTGTTTAAATAGAATAGGATCCGCCGCCGCAAAATAACCGGCAGCGGATCTTTTTTGCTGCTGTTTTTGAAACGGCTTGATAGTATTATATAGACTGCACACAGAAAAATCTCTTTTAATTGGAATAATAAAAGAAAAAACGCCAAGATTTTAGATTAAATCTCGGCGTTTTGTTTATTTTTTCTCAATTTCATAACAATTCTTTTTAGTAATGACGAGCACCAAAGGCGCTCATATATGCGATTTTTCGGGCAATGCGGTTTTTCGGGCTTGCCGTTTCTGTATATCTCATCGACAACGGCTATTATATCCCCTCGCCCGTGTCCGCGCTCCCAACCGCGGCAGTTGTCGCCGCAGATTATATAATTATCGCCATCAAAGCCGATAATTCGATGGAGTACATATTCATCTCGCACGCGGTAGAGTACGATATCATATTTGCGCGGCGCGGCGGTCGGACTAACAAGGCGCACCGAATCTCTGCCCTCCTTCAGAAAAGGGAGCATACTGATGCCGCGCGGCTCAATAACAACGCTGCCCGCGGCGGCGATAAGCGTCTCGTAAGACATCGAAGCGTCCATATTATTCCTCGATGAATCCGGCGGAGCGGATAACGTCAAGAAAATCGGCGGTGTCTTTTTCGGATACTTCGCGTGAAACGCCGTATTCGGCGGCAAGCGCATCGGCAAGTTCCGTCTCGCTCGCGCCGTCGGCGAGCTTCTTCCAGAGGAAAGCGCCCGTCTCGTTCAGGCGAAGCATGCCGTCAAACTCCTTCTTTGTCTCGGGAGTGCTGGCGATTATCACAAAATCAGTGCCGATAGCGGTCAGATAGAAACCGTCTTTAACTTTCATAGCAACCTCTTTATTCTATGCCGAAAATGCCGTCGTGCGCGGTCTGCGCGGCAGATAAATCCATGTTGCAGCGCAGAAGATAGAACGGAACGGTATTTATCAGCTTATTTGCAAAATCAAGATATTTCACCATGAGGCGGTGTTCCTCGGGCATGACGAGCTGCAAAAACAGGCGGCTCATTATCTCCCGATTGTCCTCGAGCGGCGAAATCGAATTGTGTTCCGCGCGGTCGATGAAGCAGATCGCCTTGAGCGGAACGGTTTTGTTGCAGCCCCAGTTTTCTTTTCCGCACCAGGGCATACCGGACGCGAAGAAGCGACCGGAGCGCAGAGTGAAAAGCGGCTTATCGCCGTTGATTATCTCAACGCGGTCGCCGTAGAGTCTCTGCCAGAGTTTTATATGCGTTGTCTTGCCGGTACCGCTCGGCGCGGCAAAAGCTATGCCCTGCCCGTCAAAAGAAATAAGAGCGGCATGAAAGACGGCGGCATCATAATCGAGGACGGCGGCGCAGACCTTTTCCTGCACTGCGACGCTCTCCAAAAAAGCATCAGAAAACACTTGAGAAGAGCCCAGAAAAAACTTTCTGAGCTCCTCTTTGTGTTCTTCATCGGCCCCAACCGAAAACAGCGGAGCCTCATCGGTGAGGTACTCACTGCACACATCCGAAAGGTGAGGGTGTGTGCAGGAGATACCTACCGGTAAATCTGCAATTTTTATACTAAAATTGCTCAATTCTTTTTACCACAGCGGGCTGGCGTAAACGTCATTCTTGCCGATGGTGTTACCCTTGTCCTGAGAATCGTCAATCGGGACGCTCTCAGCCTCAACCGAGCCGTCCGTAGACGGGACATCGGGCTGCGGGTCGGGCTTGGGCGTGGGCTTAAAGATCTTCTCAAAAAATTTCTTTATGGAATCTCCAATCTTCTTGAAGAAGTCCTTAATGCTTGCCGACTGGGCAACGGTTGAAGCGGAAGCTGCGAAGACAGGGGCAGCAACAGCAAAGCCGAGCGCCAGAACAAGTATCATAGCTATAACAGCTTTGAGAGTTTTTTTCATAGCGAACTCTTCTCCTTTCATAAACCGCGAAAGCGCAAAATCACTTGTCGCCGTCCCAGTCGCCGGAACCGTTGTGCTTCTTGGCGTAGTTATCATCAGTACCTTCGCCGATGCTTATACGCGGAACCATTCTGACTTCTGCAAGACGAAACAGGAGGACTTCTGCGATAGGTTTCTCATAATTTTTCATAGTGCACATCTCCTATAGAATCTCAGGTTTCATCAAGCGGTGGGAGCATCTGTATAGCAGGCGGCACGGGACTCACCGTAATAGTAGGTGTTGCCCATCTTAGCATAAGGAGTTACGAAGTAAACGGTGTCCTTATTAGCATCGGTGATAACGATGTTAGTGTAGAACAGACCCGCATCCTTATAGCCTGCCTTGCCTGTAGCACCCGTAGTAACATTAGCTGCAAACTGGCTGCCCGGGGTGAAGCTCCACGTTGCATCTTCGACAGTGACGCTCTGGTGGCCGGAATAAGTTCCGCCAAGGAGCTTGTCAACATCGTAGTAGGTCTTTGCGGCGCCGGCAGTCCTGTTGACGCCGAGCTTCTCATAGACCCTGCTCTTGACAACGTAATCATAACCGCCCTCGATGGTGGGAGTTGCGTTGGTTGTCGAGATGACGAAGCCGATCTCGTCGAAATCAGGATACTGAGAGCCTGCGATGGCAACAAAGCGAAGGAGGTTGGTAACAGAGCCGTCATCGTTCTGACGCTGAACAGTCTGGAATCTGACGTTGGAGACCTTCTTACGAGCCTCGGCGAGCTCTTCCTTGCTGTACCAAAGAGCTGTCATGGACGGGCAGGGCTGAGCGTTGACGTTAGAGTTGAAGATCTTGCTCAGATCTGCGGCAAAGTATCCGCGATAATCGAGCGTGCTGCCGTCAAGGCTGTCAGTCTTACCGAAACGAAGGACGGGAGCTGCTTCGGTACCGAAGGTTGTGGTATCATAAACTACCTTGTAGTCTATGTACTTAGCCTGGAGATAAGACTTGTTCATTGTCTTCATTTCAGCAGTAAGCTGATATGAGCGCTGCGGGAAGTTAACGGTAGAGTTCATGAACTCACCGTTTTTAGGACGGAATTCCGAGTTATCGGGTGTCCAGTCGGGATCACTTATTCTGTAAGAGGTATCCTTGTAGTAGGTCCAATAACCGCCGTTGGTTGCGATATCATATCCGGCATAGACTACCTGTGTACCGGACGCCCAACGACTTGCGGGATACTCAACATCGTAGTTTATATATCCCTCATACGGAGAAGAATCTCTGTTGATACCGGGGTTAGATGTAGAGATAGCGGTAACTCTGTATCTGTCTTCCCATTTATTTGAATTTGTAGCGCGAAGGTCGCAAATGCTTCTGCCCATATCATCCGTGTAATATGCCGGCAGAGTATAGTTGCTCTTCTCCCAGTTCTTATTGTTATCGTTTGCATAGAAGAACTGAATATCTCTTGCTGTGGGCTGTGCTACCGAATCACCCCAGAAGGAGGCGTCGAGGTTCTTGCCCGTTGCAACAATAACACGGTTGCCTGCACGGCTGCCCGCCTGGCCGAGGCCTCTTTCAGCCTCAACGGCAGAACCGTCGGCATTGACCATATTCCAATAGTTGATGCCGATCTTGGACTCGAACAGCGAGCCGCCCTTATATATAACAGCTCCGTCGGGAAGATAAACGTCATCGGAGGTATCCGAATAGGCATAGCCGTCGCTTACGTTTGAGTTAGTAGTGCCGTAATATACCCAACCGCCGGCGGGATCCGTATAGGTCGCACCTGCTCCGTTGGTATCGTCGGTTTTGTAAACTCTGTCATCGACGACCGTTCTGTTCTGCGCCCAGAAACGCTTGTAGTTTCTGATCGAATTAAACGCCATATGGCCGTTGGTGAGGAAGTCATAGTTATCGGTAATCCATGTACGCTCACCGACAACGAGCTTTCCGTTTTCGCCGACGCAAACGCCTGCGCCGTCGGAGGTTATCTTCATGTTATCATTAACGATAACGCTGCCGAAAATACCGCTTGTTGCGTGAGGAACTTCCTCGGTTGCAAGCTGAAGGTTATCGGTAAATCTGTCATCAAGACGGGTAATATAGGTCTTGGGACGCTGCTTAATACCCTTCTGTCCGCCGCCGTAGGTCTCGTTGCTGATATCTTCCCAATAATCAAGAACATAGAGCGCAAGGTCTGTGCCTGTGCCGGGAAGAGTCGCGGTCTTACCGTCGGAATAGGTTATTGTTCTCTGGCCTTCGGGAAGGTATTCGTCACGCATAATGTGGACTGCCGTCTTTGCGTCAGACTGTCTGGCCTCGGAGAAATCGTTGGCGGCAATCAGAGCATTCTTTACATTGACTGTACCGTCATTATATATACCGCCGCCCTTAACTTCAATGGCGGAGTTTGTGGTATAAGAGGCCTTAACGATCTGGCCGCCGCAGGAATTGTTAACAATCTGCGGGAAGCTCTTCATCATTTCGATATTGGTGGAGGCCGAATCGGAGTCGGCGCCCTTTATGTTGCAGACAGCGCCGGTGCCGACATATATGCCCGCGCCGTTCGCGTGCGTTACGCGGGATTTGGAGGAAGCGCTGGTACCGCCCTGAGCGTAAGTAGCATTTTCGGCTATCTTACCGCCGGTCATATTGAAGACCGCGCCGGGGACAGTTACGGTAGCACCGTTTACAGTCTCTTCCTGAGAGCCCTCAAGGTAAATACCGCCGCCTTCGGAATAAGCGTGATAAATTCTGTCGTTCTTCCAGTTCTTGAAGAACGAGCGAGTGGCATTCTTGGAAACCTCGCCGCCGAACATATTGAACACGCCGCCGGCCTCAACGTAAACGCCGCCGCCCTTAGCATAGGAATCAACGTCGGTAGCAAAGATTCCGCTTTTGGGCTCCATAAATGCCTGGTTTCCGCTTATTTTACCGCTCTTAAGAGTAAATACGCCGCCGTTTTCAACATAGATACCGCCGCCGCGGGATTCTTTAACATTTTCAACCCATGTTGATTTCGACTGATATTCGATATTGTACTTACCGGTGCTTGAAAGCCAACCTACCCAGCCGGTAGTATCTCTTACCGTCCAATCTTCATTGAACATTGCGTCACGGGTATGTTCGCTGTTATCCGTAGAAACAGTTTCCTTATAATACACGTTGCCCGTACCGCCGGAAATAGTACCGGTCTGCTCGGAGGAGAGGTCCACAACGGTCAAAGCGCCGCCCTTGTTGACCTTGATAGCGCTCATCTGGTACGCAGGCGTGCTGTCATACGGATTATAGTCGCTGGCCTTCATGGTCTTGCCATAGAGGTCGACGGTGATATCGGCATTCTCATCAACAACAAGCATACGCTCGCTGTATTCGTAGCCTATCTTCTCGTCATAACCGGTTCCCTGTCCGGCCTTTCTGCCCATTCCGACATAATCCTGCATTCCTTTGTCAACCAGGAAGCCGTTTTTAAGTTCGTCCTCCGTATAGCCGTAGAAGTATGCATTGGGATCGCTGACGTTAAACGGGGAGTTCGCCTGTGACATAAGCCATGCGAAATCATGGGTTGTCTTATTAGTTCCTGTCCACAGACCGCCGCGTTTCTCTTCAATCTTTGTTATTCTTGTGGTTGAATAGAGATACATCTTGGCCCAGTTGGTGCTGCCGCCGTTTATTTCATCGCTGTTGAAATAAGGCCTCTGAAGAGTTATGTCCGAAGTAAGACGGATATAAGTCTTCTCGCCGGTCTTATTTGCATTATCAAACGCTTGCTTCAGTGATGCAAAATCGCCGACCTCTGTCCAAGTAACCCCGGCATATTCTGACGAATCTGCGAGGACACTGGCGGCAGGAATCATAATCGTTGCAACGAGCACTATGGCGACGAGCAGCGACACTATCTTGCCGACTTTTCTTGTCTTCATAATTATCACCTTTCTTTTGATTTTTGCACCGGGCTTGTACGCATGGCGTACGGTGCATTTTTCTCGCCCTTTTATTTTCCGCAGCGGCGTCATAGGCGCTGCCGCAACTGCAACGGCATCGGTTTCCGCGAAAAGAGGCCACCTCTCCGCATACCTATACCATTACACTGTAACCTTATTTTACTCGCGCCTCTTTTGTTTGTCAACACAAAAGTTCAAATTTTATATATAGATTAGAAACAGTTTATTTTGCAAAAACGATTTTTTGCACTTTGCACAAAAATTGCTTTATTGATATATTCAATCAAGGATTGGAAAGTCCGAAATTGGGGGCAGAGGGGGGGATTCCCTATTCATGCTGTTTAATTCGCTTTGTTCCGAGCTTGCGTTCTGTGCCGCCGCGCCCTACAAAGTGCAAATAATTCGCCACCGCTCGCACAAATCGTCAAGACTGAATGCGGCATTGGCGGGGCTGGTTGACGGGAGGGCTGTTATGGGGACATTTGTCTGCGGTAGGATGAATCTTTCGTAGAGCCGCGCGGCGGTCTTGCCGTTTGCGAAAACGCGGTCGATGCCGGTAGTATATAATAATGTATATATATCGTTCGGGCGGACGTTCTTCATGCTACTGTCGCTCGAACCGTTTATCTCGCAGCTCTGTGCGACATCCCATAGCGCGACACCGTTATCAAGCAGCAGTTTTTTCTTCTCGTCTATGCTCTGCGGCACGGGCGAAGAAAACACGGCGGAGAGCACTTTCCAGAAGCGGTTCTGCGGGTGTCCGTAATAAAATCCCTGCTCGCGCGACTTCACGGACGGGAACGAGCCGAGTATCAGCACACACGAATGATTGTCATAGACGGGGTCAAAGGTATGATAAAATATTTCTGCCATAGCTCCTCCCAAAATTTCAAAAAACTCTTGCCGTGGGCAAGCGGCGTATATATAATAAAGGTATATAAATTATACAGGGGTGTATAAAGATGAAAAAGATCAAACTCGTTGAAGAATTCAAGGCGTTTATCTCAAAGGGAAATGTCGTTGACATGGCGGTCGGCGTTGTAGTCGGCGGCGCGTTCGGCAAGATAGTCACTTCGCTCGTCTCTGACCTCATCATGCCGCTCGTCGGTCTGATAACGGGCGGCGGCAGCCTCAAGGATATGTTCGTCGTTCTCGGCGACCGCACGGGATTTGACCCCGCGAAGTACACGACCCCCGCACTCGCGGCAGAGGCAGGATACGCCACGCTCAACTACGGCAACTTCATTCAGACTATCCTCGATTTTCTGATAATCGCGCTCGCAATTTTCCTCGTCATAAAGCTCATGGCGACGGCAAAATCGAAGCTCATCCACGAAAAAGTCGAAGAGCCCGCTCCCGCGACAACAAAAAATTGTCCGTTCTGCTGCACTGAAATTCCGATCGATGCGGTCAAATGCCCGCACTGCACGAGCGACCTGCCCGAAGAGGAGAGCGCGGAATAAGATACATACTAAAAGGACTGCCCGGATGAGCAGTCCTTTTTATTATGCGGTAAGTTCAACCCCTCCGTCACGACCTGCGGTCGCGCCGCCTCCCCTTTCAGGGGCGGCACAAAGGGACTTAAGTAATCAGAAGCCGATTATCAATCCGCCTTTTTCGGCGTAATAGCTGCAAAGTCCGCGCGCGTGGACTATCTTGACCTCCGCCTTATCCCAGACGGACTGGATAGCCGACTTGACGCTCTCGGCAAACTCCGCGTTGCGACAGTGGCTGATAACAACCTTGCCGCAGTTGTAGCCGCGCTCCTTCATGTCGTCGATTATCGCGTCGAGCGCTTTCTTGCTGCCGCGTATCTTCTGCTTTATCTCGATCGTACCCTGCTCGCTGCCGATACCGATGCCCCAGAAGCCGAGCTTGTTGGCGACGAAGCCGACGATTTTGCTCATGCGGCCGTTCTTGACGAGATTGTTGAAGGACGAGAGAGCGAATACGACATGGGTGTGGCGGGAATAAAGCTCCGCCTTTTCAACGACAGTCTCAAAGTCCGCGCCGGACTCAATGAGCTCGCAGATTTTTTTGACGAGCAGAACAAGCTCCGAACCCGCGGAGCGCGAGTCGATAACGGCGATTTTCTTATCGGGCTGCTCTTCGAGCACCATATCTTTTGCGGCGCACGCGCTGTTGTAGCTGCCGGAGAGCTTGCTCGAAATAGTGATGGCAATGACATTGCCCTCCTGCTCGAATTTCTCCTGCCACGCATGCGGCGACGGACACGCCGTGTGGCTCGCCTCTGCACAGGCGTCCATCGAGTCGATCATTCCGTCGACATCGAGGTTGCGGTCATCAACAAAGTTTTCGTCTCCTACGCTGATAGTGAACGGCACGGAAGAAAACACGATGTTCTCATGCTCCTTGTCAAAGCCGAACATATCACAGCTTGAATCGGTGATGATGTTCCATTTCATTTTTGAATTTCTCCTCCCTTTTTAAGCGTCTGATTGCCGCTTTCTATCCATTATATATGTATTATAGGCGCGAAGTCAATGCTTTCATGTCATAACGAAAATAATTTACAATTGCTTCATTTATAACAGACATCTTGACAAAGCGGGCGGCTGTTGGTATAATAAAACAAATCAATTTTTAAGCGGTACAGAGATGCCGGCAAGATTGGTGATGAATACGGATAGTCGGCGTTGATGTTCCGGCGTTCTTTGCATACACAGTCTTGCGGCAGCAGGACTTTTTCTTTTATATTTTTAAAGGAGACGCAAAAATGACGCACGACTTCGCTTGCAGATACGAAAAAATAAGAGCCTTTGCGGAAAAGTTCCTTGCCGACGGAGGTCTTTCGCCCGTTATTTCAAAAAAATATATTATTGTGCCCGGTCTTTGTGATGTTCATGTGCATTTCAGAGAGCCGGGTTTTTCTTATAAAGAAACCATCGCTTCCGGCTCTGCCGCCGCGGCGCACGGAGGATACACGGCGGTCTGCACGATGCCGAACCTCGACCCCGTGCCGGACAGCGCGGAACATCTGCAAGTTCAGCTCGACGCAATAGAGCGCGGCGCGGCGATAAAAGTTCTGCCCTACGGCGCGATAACCGTCGGCGAAAAAGGCGAAAAGCTCGCAGACATGGAAGCTATGTCCGACAAAGTCTGCGCGTTCTCCGACGACGGAAAAGGCGTTCAGAATGACGGAATGATGCGAGAGGCGATGACCGTCGCCAAGAGGCTCGGCAAGATAATCGCCGCACACTGCGAGGACAACTCCCTGCTCTTCGACGGATATATCCACGACGGCGAATATGCAAGAATGCACGGGCACAGGGGCATTTCGAGCGCGAGCGAATACAAGCAAATCGAGCGCGACCTGCGCCTTGCGAAGGAGACGGGCTGCGCATATCACGTCTGCCACATCTCGACAAAGGAGAGCGTTGAGCTGATAAGGCAGGCGAAGGCGCGCGGAGTAGATGTGACCTGCGAGACCGCGCCGCACTATCTCGTGCTCTGCGACGAGGACATGCAGGAGGACGGGCGATTCAAGATGAACCCGCCGCTGAGAAGCCGCGAAGATAAAAAGGCTCTCATAGAGGGCATAAAAAACGGCACGATAGACATGATAGCGACCGACCACGCGCCGCACAGCGCAGAAGAAAAAGGGCGCGGGCTTGAAAAGAGCCTCATGGGCGTTGTCGGGCTCGAAACCGCGTTTCCGGTGCTCTACACAGAGCTTGTGATGAAAAATATCATAACGCTCGACAGGCTCGTTGAGCTAATGAGCTTCAAGCCGAAAGAGCGCTTCGGGATAGACACAAATAATGACTTCGCGGTGTTTGATATAAGCGAAGCGTATAAAATAGACCCGGAAAATTTTCTTTCGATGGGACGCGCCACACCGTTCGCGGGGCGTGAGGTATTCGGCAGATGCCTGCTGACGGTGCATAATGAAAAAGTAGTTTACAAGGCGGAGGATAGAGCATGAAGCAGAGTATTTTCAAGATAACTTCAAACGAAAAAATCGCGCGCGACATATTTAAAATGACTCTTGCGGGCGACACCTCGGCGATAACCGCGCCGGGACAGTTCGTAAACATAAAGCTTGACGGATTTTTCCTGCGCCGCCCGATATCGGTCTGCGACTGCGTCGGAGATAATTTGACGCTGATATATAAGGTAGTCGGGCGCGGCACGGAGCAGATGAGCCGCATGAAAAGCGGCGATGAACTCAACCTTTTAACGGGGCTCGGAAACGGCTACAATACGGAAGCAAGCGGAGACAGTCCCCTGCTCGTCGGCGGTGGAGTCGGAGTTCCGCCGATGTATATGCTCTGCAGGGAGCTTATATCAGAGGGCAAAAATGTCACGGTAGTGCTCGGCTTCAACTCAAAAGACGATGTGTTCTATGAAAATGAATTTCGTGCGCTCGGCGCGGATGTACACATTGCGACCGCCGACGGCACCTACGGCATAAAGGGATTTGTCACGGATGTGATAAAAGACATGCAATACACATTTTTCTACACCTGCGGACCCGAGCCGATGTTCCGCGCGATGCACAAAATCATGAAAACGCCCGGGCAATACAGCTTCGAGGAGCGCATGGGCTGCGGCTTCGGCGCGTGCATGGGCTGCTCGTGCAAGACACTCACGGGCAACAAGAGGATCTGCAAAGAGGGTCCCGTAATGGAAAGCGAGGAGATAATATGGGCAGACTGAGCGTAAATCTTTGCGGCGAAGAGCTCGACAATCCCGTTATCCCGGCATCGGGCACATTCGGCTACGGATACGAATTTGCTGAGCTCTATGACATAAACTGCCTCGGAACTTTTTCGTTCAAGGGTACGACGAAAGAGCCGCGTTTCGGCAATCCGACACCGAGAATAGCGGAGTGCACCGCCGGCATGATAAACGCCGTCGGGCTCCAGAATCCCGGAGTGGACAAGGTTATAAGCGAGGAGCTCCCGAGGCTCAAAAAATGCTTTAACAAAAAAGTTATGGCGAATGTCAGCGGATTTTCCGTTGACGAATACGCCTACACCTGCGAAAAGCTCGACAGTCAGGAGCAGGTCGGCTGGCTCGAGGTCAACGTCAGTTGTCCGAACGTTCACGGCGGCGGAATGAGCTTCGGCACAGACCCGAAGGCGGCGGCGCAGGTTACAAAAGCCGTCAAGGCGGTCACGAAAAAGCCGGTTATCATAAAGCTCTCGCCCAACGTCACCGATATAGTGAGCATCGCGAAAGCCTGCGAGGACGCGGGAGCGGACGGAATAAGCCTGATAAACACCCTGCTCGGCATGAGGATAGACCTGAGAACAAAGAAACCCGTGATAGCGAACACGATGGGTGGCTTCTCCGGAAGCGCGATATTCCCCGTGGCGCTCAGAATGGTATATCAGGTCTCGTCGGCTGTCAATATCCCCGTAGTTGGCATGGGCGGCGTATCGTCCGCCGAGGATGTTATCGAGATGATGCTCGCCGGAGCGACGGCGGTCGAAATAGGCGCTGCAAATCTTGTTGACCCGTTCATATGCAAAAAAATAGTCGAAGCCCTGCCCGCGGCTGCGGACAAGTATAATATAAACGAACTCAAGGACATCATAGGAGGAGCACACAATGGGTAAAGACGTAATAATCGCCTGCGACTTTGCAGACAAGGAAACCGCGCTGAACTTTCTCGACAAATTCGAGGGCAGAAAGCCGTTCGTCAAGATCGGCATGGAGCTTTTCTATGCCGAGGGTCCGCAGATAGTCCGCGAGATAAAGGCGCGCGGACACAAGATATTTCTCGACCTCAAGCTTCACGATATCCCGAACACGGTTAAAAAGAGCATGGCCGTGCTCTCAAGGCTCGACGTCGATATGTGCAACCTCCACGCCGCGGGCACATCGCGCATGATGGAGGCGGCTCTCGAGGGGCTGACACGCCCGGACGGCACGCGCCCCCTGCTGATCGCCGTGACCCAGCTGACCTCCACCGACCAGGAGGCGATGGAGCGCGATCTTCTGATAAAAGAGCCTATAGACAAAGTTGTCATGCACTACGCCGAGACCGCGAAGAACGCAGGACTTGACGGCGTTGTCTGCTCCCCGCTCGAGGCGCAGAAAGTCCACGACATATGCGGTGAAAAGTTTTTGACCGTCACGCCCGGAGTCCGCTTTGCGGACGGCGACATAGGCGACCAAAAGCGAGTCATGACGCCCGAGCAGGCGAAGAAAATCGGCTCCGACTACATCGTCGTCGGCAGACCGATAACCGCAGCGCCCGACCCCGTTGCGGCATACGAGAGATGCATAAAAGAATTTGTTGACTGAAGGAGAAAAGAAAATGACTGAGACAAGCAGAAAAATCGCAAAAGATCTTCTTAAAATACAGGCTGTGTTTCTCAGCCCCGACAAGCCGTTCACCTGGGCGAGCGGAATAAAGAGCCCCGTCTACTGCGACAACCGCCTGACGCTCACGGCGCCCGAGGTTCGCACGGATGTCGAAACCGGGCTCAAGGAGCTCATCGAAGAAAACTATCCGGAGGCTGAAGTTCTCATGGGCACTTCGACCGCCGGCATCGCCCACGCAGCGATAACCGCGTATCTGATGGGGCTGCCGATGGGCTATGTCCGCTCCGGCAACAAGGATCACGGCAGGCAGAACCGCATCGAGGGCAAGCTCGAAAAGGGTCAGAAAGTCGTCGTGGTCGAAGATCTTATCTCGACGGGCGGCAGCGTTATCGAAGTCGTCGACGCTCTGCGCGAAGCGGGCGCGGAGGTGCTCGGAATAGTCAGCATCTTCACCTACGGAATGAAAAAGGGGCTTGAGAGACTCGCCGCGGCGGATGTCAAAAATGTGAGCCTGACTAACCTCGACGTGCTCTCCGAAGTCGCGGCTCAGGAGGGATATATAAAGCCCGAGGATGTAAACAGACTTATAGCGTTCCGCAACAACCCCTCGGACGAGAGCTGGATCGGTGGTGCAAAATGAGGAGCATAATAAACATCCTCGACCTCTCCGCCGGGGAGATAGACCAGCTGATAGCCGTCGCCGATGACATCATGGCGCAGCCAGAAAAATACAACGAGGTCTGCCGCCACAAAATTCTCGCCACGCTGTTCTTTGAGCCCTCGACGCGCACAAGACTCAGCTTCGAGAGCGCGATGCTCTCGCTTGGCGGTCAGGTGATAGGCTTCTCCGGCGCGGACTCAAGCTCCGCCGTCAAAGGCGAGACGATTGCCGACACGATAGAGGTAGTCAACGGCTACGCGGATATAATCGCCATGCGCCACCCGAAAGAGGGCGCGCCGGTAGTTGCATCCATGCACACGGCGGTGCCGCTGATAAATGCCGGCGACGGCGGGCATTTTCATCCCACGCAGACGCTCGCCGACCTGCTGACCATTCACCACGAAAAGGGTACGTTTGACAATCTTACAATAGGGCTCTGCGGCGACCTGAAATACGGCAGAACCGTCCACTCGCTCATAGCCGCGATGACGAGATACAAGAATGTAAAGTTCGTGCTCATCTCCCCCGAGGAGCTGCGCCTGCCGCAGTTCGTTATTGACGACTATCTCGAGGGAAGCGGGCTTCGATACGAGGAGTGCCGTTCGCTTGAAGAGGCGATGCCGAAGCTCGACATACTCTATATGACCCGCATCCAGCGCGAGCGTTTCACGGACGAAGCGGAGTATCAGCGTCTCAACGGCATATATGTCCTCGACAAGGAGAAGATGAGCCTTGCAAAGAGCGACATGTGCGTGCTGCACCCACTGCCGCGAGTCAACGAGATATCGCCCGAGGTGGACTCCGACCCGCGCGCGAAGTATTTTGAGCAAACTCGGTGCGGCAAGTTCATGCGCATGGCGCTGATAATGAAGCTGCTCGGGCTCATACCAAACGAGGTTCAGCCCGAAAAGGCGGAGGAGCCACAGTATATATACGACAAATACCGTTGTGACAATCCTGCCTGCATCAGCGTATGCGAGCCGGATGTCAGAAGCATTTTTAAGACTTTTGACGCAAACGGCGGCGCGTGCAGATGCATTTATTGTGACAAAGAGCGAAAGTAAAAAAGTTCTCCGATGCGCCTTGACTGAAAGGTCTTGTATTTGGTATACTTTAGGTACAATACAGATGAGTTTTCTGCGACTGACGGATTATTGCAGAGCACTGCAAGGGAACAGAAAAACTCTTTTTCAGCCGACCGTCTGGGCACACCTGAGATACATTCTCGGAGTGTGCCCTTTTTGATTTTTTCAGGAGGTATGAAATGAAGAAAGTCGGTATAGTAATGGGCAGCGACAGCGACCTGCCCGTCATCAGAAAAGCGACAGACACCCTGCGCGCGCTCGGCATTCCGTTTGAAGCGCACGTCTATTCGGCACACAGAACGCCCGACGAGGCTATGGCTTTTGCCCGCTCGGCAAAGGCAAACGGCTTCGGAGTCATTATAGCCGCAGCAGGCATGGCGGCGCATCTCGCAGGAGCCATTGCGGCGAACACCACCCTGCCCGTTATCGGCATTCCCTGCAAATCCAATACTCTCGACGGCATTGACGCCCTCCTTTCAACAGTACAGATGCCCTCCGGCATACCCGTTGCGACTGTTGCGATAAACGGAGGAGCCAATGCCGCTTTGCTTTCGGCTCAGATACTCGCGCTGAGCGAGCCGGAGCTTGCAAAGAAGCTTGACGGAAAACGCGCCGCCGACGCCAAAGCAGTCCTCGAAAAGGACGCCGCCGTTTCGGCAGAACTCAACTCGGAGGTTTAAAACATGAACGAGATATCAAAGTCCGATGTATACGCCGACGCGGGCGTTGACATAACCGCGGGATACAAGGCAGTGGAGCTGATGAAAAAGCACATCGCGCGCACGCTCACTTCTGGCGTCTGCTCCGATGTGGGCGGCTTCGGCGGTCTGTTCGAGCTCGACCTGACGGGCATAACAAAGCCCGTGCTCGTCAGCGGCACAGACGGAGTCGGCACGAAACTCAAGATAGCCTTTCTCATGGACAAGCACGACACCGTCGGCATCGACTGCGTGGCTATGTGCGTCAACGATATAATCTGCTGCGGCGCAAAGCCCCTGTTCTTCCTCGATTACATAGCCTGTGGCAAGAACTATCCCGAGAGGATAGCGGACATTGTCAGCGGCGTCTGCGAGGGCTGCGTTCAGTCGGGCGCGGCGCTCATCGGCGGCGAGACCGCGGAGATGCCCGGATTTTATCCGATAGACGAATACGACCTCGCGGGCTACTGCACGGGCGTTGTCGACAAGGACAGAATTATTGACAATAAAACAATGACCCCCGGCGATGTTATAATCGCGCTCCCCTCGAGCGGCGTTCATTCAAACGGCTTCTCGCTCGTGAGAAAAGTTTTTGATGTTGAAAACCGCAATCTCACCCTCCCCGTTGACGAGCTCGGCGGCAAGAGCATCGGCGAGACTCTGCTCACGCCGACAAAGATATATGTAAAGCCCGTTCTCGCCCTGCTCGAAAAGATAAAAGTCAAGGGCATATCCCACATCACGGGCGGCGGTTTCTACGAAAACATCCCGAGAAGCATCCCCGACTCGCTCGGCGCGAAGATAGACCGCTCGGCGGTAAAAGTTCTGCCGATATTTGATCTCATCGCAAAGGCGGGAGATATCTGCGAGCGCGATATGTTCAACACATTCAACATGGGTGTCGGCATGAGCATAGTCGTTTCAAAGGACGACGCCGACGAGGCGCTCAGCATTCTCAGATCCTCGGGCGAAGAGCCCTATATCATAGGCGCGATAGTCTCGTCTGCGGAGAAAATCGAGATATGCTGAAAAACTTTCTGAATTCTGTCTGCGCAGGTGTATTGATTTCTATCGGCGGCTGTGTATTTCTCGCGTGTGAGAACAGATATGTCGGCGCGGTGCTGTTTTCGGTGGCTCTGCTCTGCATCTGCCTCAAGGGCTATGCGCTCTACACCGGCAGGGTCGGATATATAATTGAGAGCCACAAGAAGAGTGATTTTGCCGCTCTTGCGGTTATACTCATCGGCAATCTTATAACGACATTTCTTCTCGGCATGCTCGTGCGGGTCTCTATGCCGCAGCTCGGCGAGACGGCAACTGCAATTTGCTCCGGCAAGCTCACCCAAGCCTTTTGGCAGACCCTTGTCCGCGCATTTTTCTGCGGAATACTGATGTATCTCGCGGTGAGCACATACAAAGAGAAGAACACTGTTTTGGGTATTCTCTTCTGCGTGCCGGTGTTTATTCTAAGCGGATTTGAACATTCGATAGCCGACATGTTCTATTTCGGCGCATCGGGCATCTTCTCGTTGAGTGCCGCGCTGTTCATGCTCGCTGTTGTTATCGGCAACTCGCTCGGCGGAATGCTCCTGCCGGCGCTGACTCTTATCGGAGGGGAGAAAAAATGAAAGCAAACAAAGCTGAAATCGCCGTTTTTGTCTCCGGCGGCGGAACGAATCTTCAGGCTCTTATCGACGCGCAGAAAAGCGGAATAATCGAGCACGGCGAGATAAAGCTGGTCGTTTCGAGCAACCCGAACGCCTACGCGCTCGAACGCGCGGCGAAAGCGGGAATCAAGGGCGTCACGGTCAGCAAGAAAGAATTCGGCAGTCAGGCGGCTGTTGAAGAAAAAATAATTGAAATACTCGAAGAAAATAATATAGACCTGATAGTCCTCGCGGGCTACATGAGCATACTGAGCGCGGACTTCACGCGCAGATACGAGCGCAGGATAATAAATGTCCACCCGTCGCTCATCCCGTCCTTCTGCGGCGAGGGCTTCTACGGGCTGCGAGTCCACGAAGCGGCGCTGAAAAAAGGAGTCAAAGTGACGGGCGCAACGGTTCATTTCGTCAACGAGATACCCGACGGCGGCGAAATAATCATGCAGAAGGCGGTCAAAGTCAGGGACGGCGACACGCCCGAAACGCTCCAGAAAAGAGTCATGCGGCTCGCCGAATGGAAGATACTCCCGGCGGCAGCCGAAAAAATATCGGACGAGATAGTCCGTAAAAAAGCGGAGGAAAAATAATGGATATCTATAAAATACACGACATAGCCAAGCTCATCGAGGGCAATTCCTACGTAGGCAGAGGCATCGTCATCGGCAAGAGCGCCGACGGCACAAAGGCGTGCACCGCATATTTCATCATGGGTCGCTCGGCAAACAGCCGCAACCGCATATTCACCGAGCGCGGCGGAGTGCTCTACACCGAGCCGTTCGACGCTTCTAAGGTCGAGGACCCGAGCCTCATTATTTACGCCGCAGTCAGAAATTACGAAAACAAGATAATCGTCACAAACGGCGACCAGACGGACACAGTCAACGACGCTTTAAAAGTCGGCGGCTCGTTTAAGAGCGCACTTGAGACCCGCGAGTTTGAGCCGGACGCGCCGAACTTCACCCCCAGAATCAGCGGCATGCTGACATTTGAAAACAAAGATTTCACATATGAGATGAGTATTCTTAAGAGCGCGGACGCCGCGGGCAGTGCGTGCAACAGATACACATTCTCTTATTCCCCGCTCGCAGGTCTCGGTCATTTCATCCACACCTATGTCTGCGACGGCAACCCCATTCCCACCTTTCAGGGCGAGCCGGAGAGAGTGGCTATCCCGAACGATATCGACGAGTTCACGCAGTCACTTTGGAACGCGCTCGATGCAGACAACAAAATCTCGCTCTATGTCAGATACACCGATCTCGTGACCGGTGCGGAAGACAGCAGGCTCATAAACAAGAACGCTTAAAAAGGAGAATAAAAATGAAAGAATTCGAGCTCAAATACGGATGCAACCCCAACCAGAAGCCCTCGCGCATCTATATGGCGGACGGCGGCGAACTGCCCATAGAAATACTCTGCGGCAGACCCGGATACATAAACTTTCTCGACGCTTTCAACTCCTGGCAGCTCGTCAAGGAGCTCAAAGAGGCTCTCGGTCTCCCGGCGGTCACTTCTTTTAAGCATGTCAGCCCCACCTCGGCGGCGGTCGGCATTCCGCTCTCCGACAAGCTCAAAAAAGCCTGCTTTGTTGACGACATAGAGGGCCTTGACGACTCCCCGCTCGCCTGCGCCTATGCGCGCGCACGCGGCACGGACAGAATGTGTTCGTTCGGCGACTGGGTCGCCCTCTCCGATGTCTGCGATGTGACTACCGCGAAGATGATAAAGCGCGAAGTCTCCGACGGCATCATCGCCCCAGGATATGAGCCCGAGGCTCTAGAGATTCTCAAATCCAAGCGCAAGGGCAACTACAATATAGTGAAAATCGACCCGGATTATGTTCCCGAAGAGACAGAGCGCAAGCAGGTCTACGGCATAACCTTTGAACAGGGCAGAAACAATTTCAAGATAAACAGAGAGCTGCTCTCGAATATAGTCACCGAAAACAAAAATCTCCCCGACAGTGCGGCGCGCGACCTCATAATCTCGCTCATAACGCTTAAATATACGCAGTCGAACTCCGTTTGCTACGCGGTTGACGGGCAGGCTATCGGCGTCGGCGCGGGTCAGCAGTCGAGAATACACTGCACCCGCCTCGCGGGTACAAAGGCGGACACCTGGTTCCTGCGCCAGCACGAAAAAGTCCTGAACCTCCCGTTCAAGGATTCGATAGGTCGCCCCGACAGGGACAATGTCATTGACGGCTACATCAACAAAAACGAAGAAGATGTCTGCGCCGAGGGCAACTGGCAGAAATATTTCACCTCCCGCCCCGAGCCGCTGACCGACGGGGAGATAAAAGAATATCTCGCTTCAATTGACGGCGTGTCGCTCGGCTCGGACGCGTTCTTCCCGTTCAGCGACAATATCGAAAGAGCAAAGCGCAGCGGAGTAAAATATATCGCAGAGCCCGGCGGTTCCATCCGCGACGACCTTGTGATAGAGTGCTGCGACAAATACGGCATGGTCATGGCGTTCACCGGTATGCGCCTGTTCCACCATTGACGGAGGACTCAAAATGAACATTCTGGTAGTAGGCTCCGGCGGAAGAGAGCACGCCGTTATAAAAAAGCTCAGAGAGAATACAGAAGTTAAAAAGATATACGCCCTGCCCGGAAACGGCGGCATCGCCGCAGACGCCGAATGTGTCAACATAGGCGCTACAGATATTGACGGCATCGCGGAATTTGCAAAGAACAATCAGATAGACTACGCCGTTGTCACGCCGGACGATCCGCTCGTGCTCGGCTGCGTTGACAGGCTCGAGAGCCTCGGCATCCCCTGCTTCGGCCCGCGCAAAAACGCCGCGATAATCGAGGGCAGCAAGGTTTTTTCAAAGAACCTGATGAAAAAATACGGCATACCCACAGCACGGTACGAAGTTTTTGACAGCGCGGAGGACGCGCTCGCCTATCTCGACTCCGCACCCATTCCGACCGTTATAAAGGCGGACGGTCTCGCGCTCGGCAAGGGCGTTATAATCGCCGCAACGCGCGACGAGGCGAAAGAAGCGGTCGTTGAAATCATGCGGGACAAGAAGTTCGGCAAGAGCGGCGACAGCATCGTTATCGAAGAATTTCTGACGGGTCCCGAGGTGTCGGTGCTCTCGTTCACGGACGGCACGACGGTAGTTCCGATGGTGTCGTCCATGGATCACAAGCGCGCGCTCGACAACGACGAAGGTCTCAACACCGGCGGCATGGGCACCGTTGCTCCGAATCCGTATTACACAAAAGAGATCGCCGACAGGTGCATGAAAGAGATATTCCTGCCGACGGTAAACGCGATGAACGCGGAGGGCAGAACTTTCAAAGGCTGCCTTTATTTCGGACTCATGCTGACCGAAAACGGTCCTAAAGTCATTGAATATAACTGCCGCTTCGGCGACCCCGAGACTCAGGTCGTGCTCCCGCTGTTAAAGAGCGATCTGCTCACCGTTATGAGAGCCACGACAGACGGCACGCTCGCCGAGACACCCGTTGAGTTTTCGGATAAAAACGCCTGCTGCGTCATCGTGGCGTCAAAGGGCTATCCCGTGGCATACGAAAAGGGCTATGAAATCGATATCCCGGACGAGATTCGGGACAGCGTATATGTCGCGGGTGCCGCCGAGAAAAACGGCAAGCTCGTGACGAGCGGCGGCAGAGTTCTCGGCGTGACGGCGGTCGAAGATACGCTTCGGGAGGCAATAGTCTCGGCATACAAAAAGGCAGAAAAAATTCATTTTGAAAACGCCTTCTACAGGCACGACATCGGCGCGAAAGCGCTCGCCGCAAGGGAGGAAAAATAAATGGTATACAGAGTATTCGTCGAAAAGAAAAAGGAGCTCGCGCAGGAGGCTAAAGCCCTGCTCAGCGAAGCGAACGACCTGCTCGGGATAAAAAATCTTAAAGATGTGCGCGTTATCAACCGCTACGATGCGGAAAATATCACGCCCGAACTTTTTGACTACGCAAAGCGCACCGTGTTCTCCGAGCCCCAGCTCGACATTGTGTCGGACAGCATCGAGATAAACGGCAGATGCTTCGCGGTCGAATTCCTGCCCGGTCAGTTCGATCAGCGCGCCGACTCTGCGGCTCAGTGCATCCAGATAATCTCGCAGGGCGAGCGCCCGCTGATACGCACGGCGAAAATATACATCCTCATCGGCGACATAACCGACGCCGACGCTCAGAAGATAAAGAAATATGTCATCAACCCCGTTGAGGCACGCGAGGCAAGCCTCGAAAAGCCCGAGGCGCTCGCCGTGAAATACGATATCCCGACCGAAGTCAGAACTCTCGACGGATTTATCGAACTCGACAGAGCGGGACTTGAGGACTTCGTCAAAAAATACGGTCTTGCCATGGACGCGGACGACATTGCGTTCTGCCAGGATTATTTCAAATCCGAGCACCGCGACCCGACGATAACAGAAATTCGCATGATCGACACCTACTGGTCGGATCACTGCCGTCACACGACATTCTTGACCGTCATTGACAGCGTGAAGTTTGAGGACGAGCTGCTCCAGAGCGCATATGACGAATATCTTGCGGTCAGAAAAGAATTAGGCCGCACAAAGCCGATATGCCTTATGGATCTCGCGACGATAGCGGTCAAATATCTCAAGAAGCACGGCAAGCTCGACCGCCTCGACGAATCCGAGGAGATAAACGCCTGCACGGTGAAAATCGATGTCGAGGTCGACGGTGTGACCGAGCCGTGGCTCCTGCTCTTCAAAAACGAGACGCACAACCATCCGACAGAAATCGAGCCTTTCGGCGGCGCGGCGACCTGCATAGGCGGCGCTATCCGCGACCCGCTCTCGGGGCGTTCGTATGTCTACGGCGCGATGCGCGTCACCGGCGCGGCAGACCCGCTCAAGCCCATTGACGAGACGATAAAGGGCAAGCTCCCGCAGAGGAAAATAGTCACGACTGCGGCGGCGGGCTATTCGTCATACGGCAACCAGATAGGTCTCGCGACGGGCATAGTCGACGAGATATATCACCCCGGCTATGCGGCGAAGAGAATGGAGATAGGCGCGGTCATCGCGGCGACTCCCGCAGAGAATGTGCGCCGCGAAGTTCCCGCTCCCGGAGATATTGTTATCCTGCTCGGCGGCTCGACCGGACGCGACGGCTGCGGCGGAGCGACGGGCTCTTCGAAGTCCCACACGGTTGAATCGCTCGAAAGCTGCGGCGCTGAGGTTCAGAAGGGCAACGCTCCCGAGGAGAGAAAGCTCCAGAGACTTTTCCGAAACAAAGAAGCCTGCCTGATGATAAAACGCTGCAACGACTTCGGCGCGGGCGGCGTATCGGTTGCTATAGGCGAGCTTGCGGACGGACTTGAGATAGACCTCAACGCAGTGCCGAAAAAATACGAGGGTCTCGACGGCACGGAGCTTGCAATAAGCGAGAGCCAGGAGCGCATGGCGGTCGTTGTTGAGCCGCACAATGTTGACGCTTTCCTTGCGCTGGCTAATAAAGAAAATCTCCAGGCAGTGCCTGTGGCGAAAGTTCAGGCTGACCCGAGGCTCGTCATGAACTGGAACGGCAAAAAAATAGTCGATATCAGCCGCGAATTTCTGAATTCCAACGGCGCGGACAAGCATATAGACATCACCCCCGAGGCTCCCGCACTCAAAGAGAAGGAAATCTCCGGCTCATTTGCGGATAATTACTCGGCACTTGCATCGGATTTAAACATATGCTCGAAGCGCGGACTTTCCGAGCGTTTCGATTCAACGATAGGCGCGGGCACGGTACTCATGCCGTTCGGCGGCAAGAATCAGCTGACTCCCATTCAGGCGATGGTGCAGAAGATATCCGTCGAGAAGAAGCACACCGACGACTGCTCACTCATGGCGTTCGGCTACAATCCGTTTGTAACAGAGCAGAGCCCCTATCACGGCGCATATCTTGCGGTTATCGAATCGGTCTGCAAGCTCATCGCCTCGGGCGCAGAGTTCAAGGATGTTTATCTCACATTCCAGGAATATTTTGAGCGTCCCGGCAGGGACGGCAAGCGCTGGGGTCAGCCTTTGGCGGCGCTTCTCGGCGCGTTCAAGGCGCAGATGGAGCTCGGCATCGGCTCTATAGGCGGCAAGGACTCGATGAGCGGCTCGTTTGAAAATCTCGATGTCCCGCCGACCCTCGTCTCGTTCGCCGTGACAACGGAAAAGACCTCTTCAATAGTCTCGCCAGAGTTCAAATCGGCGGGTCACAAGGTTGTTTTCATCGCGCCGGAGAAAGACGGAAACGGTCTGCCGAAGACCGACTCGCTAATAGATGTGTTCTCCCGAGTTACCGGGCTTCTTCGCTCGGGCAAGGCGGTCGCCTGCTACACCCCCGGCATGGGCGGCATAGCGGAGGCGATCATGAAGATGGCGTTCGGCAACGGCATCGGCTTTGAATACAGCAAAGATATCACGCTCGAAAAGATATTCGGACTCAGCTACGCGGGCTTCATTCTCGAACTCGCAAACGGCGCAGAAGAAACTGGCACGCTTCTCGGTCACACGAACGACAGCGGTTGCATCAGCCTTAACGGCGAGAGCATCGCGCTCTCGAAGCTTCTCGGAATATATGAGAACAAGCTCGAAAGCGTCTACAGCTGCAATATCAAAAACGCAGGCAAGGGTGCTGAGAACTTCTCATATGAAACTGTTGAGCGCAAAGCTCCCGCGATAAAAGTTGCAAAGCCGCGCGTGCTCATCCCGGCTTTCCCCGGCACGAACTGCGAATACGACAGCGCAAAGGCAGTCCGCGACGCGGGCGCAGAGCCGGAGATAATTGTTATAAACAACCTCAGCGCGGACGGCATCAGCCGCAGCGTCGAAAAATTCGCGGACGAGCTTCGCTCCTCGCAGATGATATTTATCCCCGGCGGCTTCTCCGGCGGCGACGAGCCGGACGGCAGCGGAAAGTTTATCACGGCATTCTTCAGAAATGCCGCGATAAAAGAGGGCGTCACCGACCTGCTTGAAAACAGGGACGGACTCATGTGCGGAATCTGCAACGGCTTCCAGGCGCTGATAAAGCTCGGACTCGTCCCCTACGGCAAGATAATCGACACGGACAAAAATTGCCCGACGCTCACCTTCAACACCATCGCGCGTCACCAGTCGCGAATAGTGCGCACCCGCATTTCTTCGAACAAATCGCCGTGGCTCGCGCTGACTCAGGTCGGTGACATATATTCCGTGCCGATCTCGCACGGCGAGGGCCGTTTCCTCGCAAGCGACGAACTCATAGCCAAGCTCGCCGCGAACGGACAGATAGCCACGCAGTATGTTGATCTTGACGGCAACGCTTCAAATGATATACACTTCAACCCCAACGACTCCGTCTGCGCTATCGAGGGCATCACATCGCCCGACGGCAGAGTCTTCGGAAAAATGGGACACAGCGAAAGAATCGGAAAAGGTCTTTACAAAAATGTCCCGGGAGATTATAATATTCGTATGTTTGAAGCGGCTGTTAAATATTTTAAATGATGACAAGGAGAATGGAGCATGGCCTATTTATCCGACATTGAAATTGCGCAGCGCTGCAAACCCGAGCACATCGGCGTTATCGCAAAGCGCGCCCATGTTGACGAAAAGTACATCGAGCAATACGGAAACTACAAGGCGAAAATAGACCTGTCCCTGCTCTCGGAGACGAAGCGGGAAAACGGAAAGCTGATTCTCGTCACCGCCATAACCCCCACGCCCGCGGGCGAGGGCAAGACCACGACGACAATAGGTCTCGCAGACGGACTGCGCCAGATAGGCAAGGATGTCACGGTCGCCCTGCGCGAGCCGAGCCTCGGCCCGGTTTTCGGAGTCAAGGGCGGAGCCGCCGGCGGCGGATATGCGCAGGTGGTTCCCATGGAGGATATCAACCTCCACTTCACCGGCGACTTCCACGCGATAGGCGCAGCGAACAACCTGCTTGCTGCGATGCTCGACAATCACATTCAGCAGGGCAACGCCCTGGGCATAGATGTCCGCAAGATAACATGGAAACGCTGCGTTGACATGAACGACCGCCAGCTTCGATTTATCGTCGACGGCATGGGCGGCAAGGCGAACGGTATGCCCCGCGAGGACGGATTTGATATAACCGTCGCGAGCGAGATAATGGCTGTGCTCTGTCTTTCAAGCTCGATAACCGACCTCAAGGCGAGGCTCTCGCGCATGATTGTCGGCTACACCTACGACGACAAGCCCGTGACCTGCGGCGAGCTCAAGGCGGCCGGTGCGATGACCGCGCTTTTGAAAGACGCCCTGAAGCCCAACCTTGTCCAGACCCTTGAGGGCACGCCTGCGTTCGTCCACGGCGGACCGTTCGCGAACATAGCGCACGGCTGCAACTCCGTCATGGCGACTAAGATGGCGCTCAAGATGGGCGATTATACCGTCACCGAAGCGGGATTCGGCGCAGATCTCGGTGCCGAAAAGTTCCTCGATATAAAGTGCCGCATGGCGGGACTTGCGCCCGACGCGGTGGTCGTCGTTGCCACTGTCCGCGCGCTCAAGATGCACGGCGGGCTCGACAAAAAGGAGCTTGCGGTTGAAGATATCGGCGCGCTCGAAAGAGGTATACCGAACCTCCTGCGCCATGTTTCCAACATCAAAAATGTCTATAAACTCCCCTGCGTCGTTGCGGTCAACAGATTCCCGACCGACACCGACGCCGAGATAGATTTCATCATCGCAAAATGCCGCGAGCTCGGGGTCAACACCGTGCTCTCCACCGTGTGGGCTGAAGGCGGCAAGGGCGGCGAAGCGCTCGCGCGCGAAGTAGTCCGCCTGTGCGAAGAGGAAAAGGGCGATTTCACTTTCGCCTACGAAGATGAGCTTTCGATCGAGGAGAAGATCAAAGCCGTTGTCAGAAAAGTCTACGGAGGCGACGGAATAACCGTCATGCCCAACGCCAAAAAGCAAATAGCCCAGCTTGAAGCTCTCGGTTTTAGCAAATGCCCCGTATGCATAGCAAAGACCCAGTACAGCTTTTCGGATGACCCGACAAAGCTCGGCGCGCCCGAGCACTTTACTGTGACGGTAAAAAATGTCAAGGTCTCCGCGGGCGCGGGATTCATCGTTGTTCTGACCGGCGACATTCTAACCATGCCCGGACTGCCGAAGGTTCCCGCCGCAGAAAAAATCGACGTTGACGAAAGCGGCAGAATAACAGGTCTGTTCTGAGATAATAATTCCGCTCGGAGAAAAAACTCTGCCGAGCGGAGTTTCTATAAATATCGGAGGTAATAAAATGGCTTATTATTTCAACGAAGTATCGCATACCTTTAATGAGTATCTGCTCGTCCCCGGCTATTCGTCGAGCGAGTGCGTGCCCGCGAATGTGTCACTCAAAACGCCTCTTGTAAAGTACAAGAAGGGCGAAGAGCCTGCGATCTCACTCAACATTCCGCTGACTTCCGCCATTATGCAGTCCGTCTCCGGCGAGAAACTCGCCGTGGCGCTCGCAAAAGAAGGCGGCGTATCGTTCATCTTCGGCTCTCAGAGCATCGAGGACGAGGCGGCAATGGTCGCAAGAGCGAAGAATTTCAAGGCGGGCTTCGTCATCAGCGACTCGAACATCACTCCCGACGCCACTCTCAACGACGTCATCGCGCTCAAGGAGAGAAACGGCCATTCCACTATCGCCGTGACCGAGGACGGCTCGGCAAACGGCAAACTTGTCGGCATAGTCACGAGCAGAGACTACCGCGTCAGCCGCATGACCGGAGACGAGAAGGTCTCGTCCTTCATGACTCCCCTCGAAAAGCTCGTCACCGCCCCCGACAGCACCACCCTCAAGGAAGCAAACGACATAATTTGGGACAACAAGCTCAACTCCCTGCCCATAGTCGACTCCGAGGGCAAGCTCAGATATTTTGTTTTTCGCAAAGACTACGACGCCCATAAGGACAATCCGAACGAGCTTCTCGACGCGGACAAGCGCTACGTCGTCGGCGCGGGCATCAATACAAGAGATTACGCCGAGCGTATTCCCGCACTTGTCGAGGCGGGCGCAGATGTGCTCTGCATCGACTCCTCCGAGGGCTTCTCGGAGTGGCAGTCCCGCACCCTCGCATGGGTCAGAGAGCACTACGGCGACAGCGTCAAAATCGGCGCGGGCAACGTAGTTGACAGAGAGGGCTTCCTCTTCCTCGCCGAGGCGGGTGCGGACTTCATAAAGGTCGGCATCGGCGGCGGATCGATATGTATTACCCGCGAGACAAAGGGTATCGGCAGAGGTCAAGCGTCGGCTCTTATCGATGTCTGCAAGGCAAGAGACGAATATTTCGAGAGAACGGGCGTATATATCCCCGTCTGCTCCGACGGCGGCATCGTCTACGACCACCACATGACCCTCGCGCTTGCAATGGGCGCGGACTTCCTGATGCTCGGCCGCTACTTCGCGCGCTTTGACGAGAGCCCGACAAACAAGATTTCACTCAAGGGCACTTACTACAAAGAGTACTGGGGCGAGGGCTCCAACCGCGCAAGGAACTGGCAGCGCTACGACCTCGGCGGCGACAAGAAGCTGTCGTTCGAGGAGGGCGTTGACTCCTATGTCCCCTACGCCGGCAGCCTCAAGGACAATGTCACGCTCTCGCTGAGCAAGGTAAAGTCCACCATGTGCAACTGCGGCGCGCTCACCATCCCCGAGCTGCAGCAGAAAGCGAAGCTGACCCTTGTCTCCGCAACGAGCATTGTTGAGGGCGGCGCGCACGACGTCGTGCAGAAAGAGACCTACTCCGATCTGAAAAAATAAGCCTGATTCTTTACGGCAGGGCGCGGTGAAAACCGTTCCCTGCCTTTGAATTTAGGCAAATTTACTTGCACAATCACCAATAAATGAAAAGTTACGGCGCAAAAGGCTGTTAAATCCGACGTTTTTACCGAAAACGCCCGTTAAACTGTTGACACGCCGAAAATGCAATGCTATAATACAGACAATTTAAGACAGCACTTGATAGAGGATGCGAACGAGAAGAGTATCCAGCAGCAACGCCGGCAAGCGGCAGCTGGAGAAAGGCAAGTTCGCCGAAGTGATACCGCGGTTGCCGCCGCTGTAACGCTGGGCCCTCGCCGAACAGGCGACGGACTGTCACATGACTTATGTGGAGCGCTATCATCGGTTTTTCTGCACATATAGCAGCATATACAAAGCCTGTGATACCTCTTCGGGTCGCAGGCTTATTTAATTTTTTCCAGGAGATGGTACTAATGAACAGAACGAAGAGAATTGTGGCCGCCATTCTGGCTATCGCCATGTGCGCAGTATTATTTGCAGGGTGCAGCACTAAACCCGGCAGCGCCAAGACCGGCGTTGAAGACGGCGTTCTGACCGTCGCCATGGAGTGTGCATACGCTCCCTACAACTGGACTCAGAGCGATGACTCCAACGGCGCTGTCCCGATAAAGGACTCCAGCGATTACGCCAACGGATACGATATCATGATGGCTAAGAAGATATGCGAAGCAAACGGCTGGAAGCTTGAAGTTGTCCGCCTTGACTGGGATTCACTTGTTCCTGCAGTCCAGACCGGCAAGGTTGACGCCGTTATCGCAGGTCAGTCGATGACCGAAGAGCGTATGCAGCAGGTCGATTTCGCAGGTCCCTACCTCTATGCGAGCATCGTCTGCATGACAAAGCAGAACAGCAAGTATGCAAACGCTACCTCCCTTGCTGACCTCGCAGGTGCAAAGTGCACCTCCCAGCTCGGAACCATTTGGTATACCACCTGCCTTCCGCAGATAAACGGTGCTCTTATCCAGACCGCACAGGAGACCGCTCCCTCGATGCTCATGGCTCTTGAGACCGGCGCTGTCGACTTCATCTGCACCGATATGCCCACCGCTCAGGGCGCTCTCATCGCTTACAGCGACCTGAAGATACTCAACCTCCCCGACGATGCTTTCAAGGTTGACGAGGGCGACATCAACATCGGCATCTCTGTCAAGAAGGGCAACACCGAGCTCAAGGACAAGATCAACTCCGCCCTTGCAGGCATGACCGCAGACGACTTCAACAAGATAATGAACGAGGCTACCAAGATTCAGCCCCTTTCAAAGTAATCAACAATAATCAGAACGGAGATAACAAGATATGAACAAGCTTGCCGAGCTGTGGAGCGACATAGTCCAGTGCTGGAGCGATAGCTCAATGCAGTATCTGACCGGTGCGCTCAAGACAATAGAGCTCGCTGTTATAGCGACAATCATAGGCTGCCTCATCGGCCTTGTCTGCGGAATAATCCAGACTATTCCGTGCGGCAAAAAAGACAATATCGTAAAGCGGGTCATCCTCGGCATAGTCAAGGCTATAGTGCGTATCTACGTCGAAGTTTTCAGAGGCACGCCGATGATAATCCAGGCGATATTCATCTTCTACGCCCTGCCCTACTTCTCGAACGGCGCGATAAACCTTGAACCGACTTTCGCGGCATATCTCGTTGTCTCCATCAACACCGGAGCATATATGGCAGAGACCGTCCGCGGCGGTATAATGTCGATAGACGTCGGTCAGACGGAGGGCGCAATGTCCATAGGCATGAACCACTTCAAGACCATGCTCTATGTCATTCTTCCGCAGACCATACGCAATATCATCCCGCAGATAGGCAACAACCTCATAATCAACATCAAGGATACTTCCGTCATGTTCGTTATCGGCTACGCCGAGCTCTTCGCGGCTCACAAGGCTATTGTCGGCGCAAAGTATGTCTACTTCCCGTCGGCAGTTATAACGCTGACTATCTACCTGATAATGACGGTCATCTGCTCGCTTATCCTCAGACTGTGGGAGAAGAAGCTTGACGGTCCGGAGAACTTCGATCTCTCGACCACCGACACTCTCGCCCACACCAGCGGAATGTACACATTTGTCAAAAAGGCCAAGAAGAAGGAGGGAAGATAATGTCAGAGCCTATTTTACAGATAAATCATCTTTCAAAGACCTTCGGCAACCACGAAGTTCTGCGCGACATTGACTTTTCGGTCAATCCCGGCGATGTCACGAGCATCATCGGCGCATCCGGCTCGGGCAAATCCACTTTGCTCCGCTGCATAAACCTCCTTGAGACTCCGACCTCCGGCGATATACTCTACCACGGCACGAACATCGACAATATAAAAGGCGGCGCGAGCGCATACCGTTCGCACGTCGGCATGGTGTTCCAGTCGTTCAATCTTTTCAACAACATGACCGCTCTCAAGAACTGCATGATCGGTCAGACGAAGGTTCTCAAGAAGTCCAGAGCCGAAGCCAAGGCTTCCGCACTGCATTATCTTGAAAAGGTCGGCATGGCGCCCTACATCAACGCCAAGCCCTCCCAGCTCTCCGGCGGTCAGAAGCAGCGCGTCGCAATAGCCCGCGCGCTTGCGATGGAGCCCGAAGTTCTGCTGTTCGACGAGCCGACGAGCGCACTCGACCCCCAGATGGTCGGCGAAGTGCTTGAAGTCATGCGCAACCTCGCCAAAGAGGGCCTGACGATGATAGTTGTCACCCACGAGATGGCGTTTGCGCGCGACGTTTCAACGAATGTCGTGTTCATGGCGGACGGACTCATCTGCGAACAGGGCAGTCCGAAGGACATCTTCGAGAATCCGCAGGATCCAAAGACGCAGGAGTTCCTTTCAAGATTCCTCGCGAAATAAAATTAAACAGGATATCTCCGACAAGGAGATATCCTGTTTTTAATTGTATCTGAACAACCGATATACATTTATTTTTTATTTACCCTCTCTCCCATTTTCTTGTCAATTTTTACAAAGCTGTTTGCCAACGGACGAAGGTATGGTACAGATTGACAAAATTGAATTTATTTTGCCGAAATACTTGAATATTTATGCATATAGTAGTATATTATTAGTCAAATAGTTGAATAATTTTGCACCGTCGGCGAATATCGGATCGTTTTTATAAACGCCGTGTTCGCCGAAAGCGCATTAAGCGGGAGACACCATGAAAATATTTATTGACGGCAGCGCCGGCACGACCGGGCTGAGAATAAAAGACAGACTGATGAAACGAAGCGACGTTGAGCTGACAACGCTCAGCGAGGAGCAGAGAAAAGATACCGAGAGCCGCAAGCAAGCGCTGAACAGCGCGCAGGTCGCTTTTCTTTGCCTGCCGGACGCCGCCGCAGTTGAGGCGGTCGAACTGGTTGAAAATCCGGACACTGTTATTATAGATACCTCGACGGCGCACCGCACGAGCGAGGGCTGGGCTTACGGCTTCCCGGAGCTGTCAGCAGAATTTGAAGATAAGATAAAGAACTCCAAACGCATCGCCGTCCCCGGATGCCACGCCGGCGGGTTTATCGCGCTTGTTTATCCGCTTGTTGAGGCGGGCGTGCTCGGAAATGATGCACTGCTCAGCTGCTATTCTCTGACCGGCTACAGCGGCGGCGGCAAGAAGATGATTGCCGAATACGAGAGCGAGAATAAATCTCCCCTGCTCTTCGCACCCAGACAGTACGGGCTGACTCAGCAGCACAAGCACTTAAAAGAGATGAAAGGCATAACGGGCATTGAAAACGCCCCGATATTCTGCCCCGTGGTCGATGATTTTTACAGCGGAATGCAGGTCACAGTGCCGCTGTTTGCGGAGCAGATAAACTGTTCTTCAAGCGAAATCGCCGACATCTACAGAGCGAAATATCAGGGTCCCGTCGTGACATTCTGCGACAAATCGGACAACGACGGCTTTCTGTGCGCGGGCGCGCTCTCGGGCACGGACGGCATGAAAATATCGGTCTACGGCAACGATGAGCGAATACTGCTGACCGCCGTATACGACAATCTCGGCAAAGGCGCATCGGGCGCCGCGCTCGAAAATCTGAACCTTGTCATGGGCAAGGACAAGGCTTTCGGACTTGATATCTGAGGAGGTAAAATAAAATGAAAATAATATCGGGCGGCGTCTGCGCCGCAAAGGGATTCAAGGCTTCCGGCGTTCACTGCGGCATCCGCAAGAACAGGACGAAGCGCGATCTCGCGCTCATATACAGCGAAAAAGTCGCCAACGCGGCGGCTGTCTATACAACTAATCTTGTCAAGGGCGCGCCGCTGATCGTCACGAAAAATCATATCGCAGACGGCAAGGCGCAGGCGGTCATATGCAACAGCGGAAACGCGAACACCTGCAACGCGAACGGCGTTGAGATAGCCGAGCGCACGAGCGACCTGCTCGCGTCCGTGCTCGGAATAAAGCCCGCCGACATCGTCGTCGCTTCGACAGGCGTTATCGGTCAGCCGCTGAACATCACCCCGATAGCCTCCGGCATACCCGCTCTGAAAGCAGGACTTGGCGACCACTCAGATCAGGCGGCAGAGGCGATAATGACGACCGACACGATTCCGAAGGAGATTGCCGTCAGCTTCGAAATAGGCGGAGTTGAATGCAAAATGGGCGGCATCGCCAAGGGCTCGGGCATGATTCATCCCAACATGGCGACGATGCTCGTTTTCATAACCACCGACTGCGCGATAAGCAGTGAGATGCTCCAGAAAGCTCTGTCTTCGGACATTGCGGAAACTTTCAATATGATAAGCATCGACGGCGACACCTCGACGAACGACATGGTGACAGTGCTCGCAAACGGGCTCGCCGGGAACAAAGAGATCAACAAAGAGGGCGAAGACTTCAATGAATTCATGAAAGCCCTCAACACTATAACCGTGTGGCTCTGCCGCAGGATTGCCGCCGACGGCGAGGGCGCGACGAAGCTGCTCGAATGCAAAGTCAGCGGCGCAAAAGATAAAGAGACCGCCAAGACTGTTGCAAAGAGCGTTGTCTGCTCGTCTCTGACGAAAGCCGCCATGTTCGGCTCGGACGCCAACTGGGGCAGGGTTCTCTGCGCCATCGGCTACAGCGGTGCGGATGTTGACGTCAACAAAATCGATGTTTGGTTCAAGTCGAATAAAGGCTCGATCCTCGTCTGCGAAAACGGCGCGGGAGTTGATTTTTCGGAGGAAGAGGCAAAAGAGATACTCTCCGAAAATGAGATAGATATTCTTATTGATTTAAAGAGCGGCGACGCGTCTTCGACGGCGTGGGGCTGCGACCTGACATATGACTATGTCAAGATAAACGGCGACTACCGCACCTGATTGCGAAAAACGGAGGGAAAGATATGAACATTTCAAACGCGGAGCGCGCAAGGGTTCTTGTCCACGCGCTGCCGTATATACAGGATTACGCAGGCAAGATAGTCGTCGTCAAATACGGCGGCAACGCGATGACGAGCGAAAAGCTCAAGGATTCCGTCATGCGCGACATCGTGCTGCTCTGGCTCATCGGCATAAAAGTCGTTCTGGTTCACGGCGGCGGCCCGGAGATAACTGATATGCTCCAAAAGACCGGCAAGAAGAGTGAATTCGTCAACGGTCTGCGCGTCACGGACAAGGAGACCGCCGATATAGTGCAGATGGTGCTCGCCGGCAAAGTCAACAAAAGCCTCGTCAACCTCGTTGAAAACAAGGGCGGCAAGGCGATGGGACTCTCCGGAATAGACGGCCACATGATTGAAGCGAAGATAAAAGACGAGAAGCTCGGCTTCGTCGGCGAGATAACAAATGTAAATATCCAGCCGATACTCGACGTTATCGACAAGGGATATATCCCGATCGTTTCGACCGTCGGCTGCGACAGCGAGGGCAATGTCTATAACATAAACGCGGACACCGCCGCGGCGAAGATAGCCGGCGCGCTCAACGCGGAGAGCCTTATATCCATGACGGATATCAGCGGCATTCTTCAGGACAAGGACGACCCGGACACGCTCATCTCGGTCATAAAGGCGGACGAAGTTCCCGCGCTCATAAAGAGCGGCATCATTGGCGGCGGCATGATTCCGAAAGCCGAATGCTGCATCGACGCGATAAAATGGGGAGTTCACAGGGTTTTCATTATTGACGGCAGGATACCGCACTCGATACTTATTGAAATGCTGACAGACGAAGGCATGGGCACGATGTTCACGGCATAAAAGGAGATATAATGGATATATTACAGCAGCAGGACAAGGAATACATAGCCGGAACTTATGCGAGGTTCCCGCTGACCATCGAGGGCGGCAAGGGCTCCGTGGTCTGGGACGACGCGGGGAAGATATACATCGATCTGTCCTCGGGCATAGCGGTCAACACCTTCGGCATAGCCGACGACGAATGGATAAAAGCAATAACCGAACAGGCGGGCAAAATCCAGCACATGTCGAACCTCTACTACACAGAGCCTTGCGTAAAGCTCGCGCAGATGCTCTGCGACCGCACGGGCATGAAAAAAGTTTTCTTCTCGAACTCCGGCGCGGAGGCCAACGAATGCGCGATAAAGGCAGCGAGAAAATACGCCGCAGAGAAGCACGGCGCGGACTACTACAACATAGTTACACTGAAAAACAGCTTCCATGGCAGGACGATAACCACCCTCGCCGCAACGGGGCAGGATGTGTTCCACAAGGATTTTCTGCCGCTGACTGAGGGATTTATCTATGTTGAGCCAAATGATATCGAGAAGATTGAAAAAGTTCTCTTTGAGAATCGCTGCGCCGCGGTCATGCTCGAAGTCGTTCAGGGCGAGGGCGGCGTCATGCCGCTCGACAAAGACTATCTCCAATCGCTCGAAAGAATCTGCCGCGAGCGCGACATTCTGCTCATCTGCGACGAGGTTCAGATAGGCAACGGCAGAAGCGGCAAGCTCTACGGCTACATGAACTACGGCATATTCCCCGACATCGTATCGACCGCAAAGGGACTCGCGGGCGGTCTGCCGCTCGGAGCTACGCTGTTCAGCGAAAAGACAAAGGATGTTCTCACCCCCGGCTCCCACGGTTCCACTTTCGGCGGCAACCCGATATGCTGCGTCGGCGCGATAAATATTCTTTCGAGGCTCGATGAAAAGACTCTCGCCGGAGTCCGTGAGAGGTCGGAATATATATTTTCAGAGCTCAGCGGTGCACCGGGTATAAAAGAAGTCTCGGGACTCGGGCTGATGATCGGCATAAAGACCGAAAAGGACGCCTCCGAGGTCATAAACACCTGCATGAAAAAGGGCGTTCTCGTTATCAAAGCGAAAGACAAGGTCAGGCTGCTCCCGGCGCTCAACATTCCCATGGAGCTGCTCGAACAGGCAGTCGGCGTTATAAAAGAAGTCTGTGCAGACAAGGAGGCTTGAACATGACATTCAAAGATAGAGATTTTTTGAAACTTTTGGATTTCACTCCCGAAGAGATTGAATATCTTATCGACTTCGCCGCCTCTCTCAAGGCGAAGAAGAAGGCGGGCATACCGCACAAAATATGCGACGGCAAGAATGTTGCGCTGATATTCGAAAAGACGAGCACGAGGACAAGGTGCAGCTTCGAAGTCGCGGCGCGCGACCTCGGCATGGGCACGACTTATCTCGACCCCTCCGGCTCGCAGATAGGCAAAAAAGAGAGCATCGCCGACACGGCGCGCGTGCTCTCGGGCATATACGACGGCATTGAATACCGCGGCTTCGGCCAGTCTATAGTCGAAGAGCTCGCGCAGTATGCGACCGTCCCCGTCTGGAACGGTCTGACGAACGAGTTCCACCCGACGCAGATTCTCGCGGATTTTCTGACGATAAAAGAGCAGTTCGGGCGTCTTAAAGGCATCAACTTCGTCTACATGGGCGACGCCAGATACAACATGGGCAATTCGCTCATGGTCGGCTGTGCAAAGATGGGTATGAACTTCACCGCCTGCGCGCCGAAGAAATATTTCCCCGACAAGGCGCTTATTGACACCTGCATGGAGATTGCCGCGCAGACCGGCGCTGAGATAAAATTCTGCGAAAGCCCCGACGAGGCGGTAAAAAACGCCGATGTGATATACACCGACGTGTGGGTCTCGATGGGCGAGCCTGTCGAAGTCTGGGAGGAGCGCATAAATGACCTCGCGCCCTATCAAGTCAACTCCGAGCTCATGGCAAAGGCATCACCGAACGCTGTGTTCATGCACTGCCTGCCCTCTTATCACGACATGAAAACAACAATAGGCAAGGAGATGGGCGAAAAGTTCGGGCGCGACTCAATGGAGGTCACTGACGAGGTGTTCGAGAGCGCACAGTCCGTTGTTTTTGCCGAGGCGGAGAACCGCATGCACACGATAAAGGCTGTCATGGCGGCAACGCTGACCGACGAGAGATAATATAATATTATGTATTAATGTATAGGAGCTGTCAAAAATGACGGCTCCTTTTTATTGGTTCGGCAAACAGGGATTTATATAATTATTCCTCTAACTTTCCCCATTTTATAGGC
>ULSZ01021103.1_pt1 | contig 70208 bp, 71 predicted proteins | sample 1957151 | NCBI WGS metagenome assembly ULSZ01 (sample SAMEA4835721, study PRJEB28245) | human gut metagenome | biome: gut microbiome; material: fecal sample | place: Denmark | collected 2008
TATTACTTATGTACTTTTTATTATTTTCAACTATTTCTTATGTTTTATTCATATACTTCATATTTTTGTTTTTAGTTGAATTTAATTTTTAATTTTTTTCTTAATTGCTTTTCTATTAATTCAATTAAGTGCTTTTTTTACTATAAAATTTTCTTTTCGTACATACATCTAGCACGTATATATTTCTGTTGCATTAATCGTATTTATTTCTATATACGTTATAGATATAAATACTCCACTAGAATAATATCATTATTTTCACACGTTTGCAATAGTTTTTTCTTTTTTTCAATTTTGCCGTTTTTTGTCGAATTGTATTTTTCTGAATACATTATCGGAAAAGAATCAAAAAAAAAATTATAGAAAACCTAAATTTTCTATAACCTTTTTATCAACTATTTTGTTTTCTTTGCTATTTCAGCTACTTTTGTGAAAGCTGCTGGATCTGATACTGCCATTTCTGCTAACATTTTTCTGTTGATTACAACATTTGCCTTCTTTAATCCATTGATTAATTGACTGTATGTTAAACCATTCATTCTTGCAGCTGCATTTATTCTAGCTATCCATAATTTTCTGAAGTTAGATTTTTTATCTTTTCTTCCTACGAAAGCATAGTTTCCAGATTTCATAACTTGTTGTTTAGCCATTCTGAATCTGTAATGTTTTGCTCCATAATATCCTTTTGCTCTTTTTAATATTTTATTATGTTTTTTACGTGTAATTATTGCTGTTTTTACTCTTGCCATTTTCTATTCACCTTCCTTAATTCTTACTATTTGTTACCATATGGTAATAATCTTTTAATTCCTGCTTCGCATGTCTTGTCTGCATAAGCGTCTTGAACTTTTCCTCTAGCCTTTGCTCTTGGTGTTTTGTTAGCTAGTAAGTGTCTTCTATTTGACTTTGTTCTTTTTACTTTTCCAGTTGCTGTATATGAATATCTTTTTTTAGCAGCTTTATTTGTTTTTAATTTTGGCATAATTTTTTCCTCCTTAATTGTATTGGGATATTCCCATATATATAAATAGTTTTTTAACTATCAATATTCCTATTTTTCTACTTTTTTTGCTAGTATTACAAACATGTTCTTTCCTTCTAATAAAGGCTTTTTCTCAACTGTTGCAATATCAGATAAGTTTTCTATAAATTCGTTTAGAGTTTCTTCTCCAGCCTTAACATAATTTAGTTCTCTTCCTCTAAATCTAACAGTTATCTTAACTTTGTTACCGTCTTGTAAGAATTTTCTAGCATTTTTTGCCTTGAATTCAAAATCATGTTGCTCTATGTTTGGAGTAACCCTTAATTCTTTAAGCTCAAATGTCTTTTGATTTTTCTTTGATTCTTTTTCTCTTTTAGCTTGCTCGAACTTATATTTTCCATAGTTCATAAGTTTGCAAACTTGTGGCTGTGCATTTGGTGATACTAAAGCTAAATCTAATTTAGCTTCTGCAGCCATATCTAAAGCTTCTTCAATACCAACTACTCCAAGCTTTTCTCCATTTGCTCCAATTAGTTGAACTTCTTTTGCTCTAATTTTTTCATTAATTAGTAATTCTTGTTTTATAAAAAACACCTCCAAAAAAATAAGATTGACTTCAATAAAGCCAACCCACACAATAACTCTACAACGAAGTTGTAGATAAATATTATTTGCTACCTTTTGCTACTCGGCTAAGGTGAGAAGTGGATTGCTTCTTCTTGAACATTATTTATTGTACTACATTTTGTATTATTCGTCAAGCACTTTTTTATTATTTTCATGTTTTTTATAGAAAATACACCCTTGCATAATGCAAAGGTGTAATATATTTTGAATAATATTATCTCTTTGAGAATTGTGGAGCTTTTCTTGCTTTTTTAAGACCATATTTCTTTCTTTCTTTTGCACGTGAATCTCTTGTTAAGAATCCGTTTGATTTTAAAGCTGGTCTATATTCTAAGTTAGCTTCATTTAATGCTCTTGCAATACCATGACGAATTGCTCCTGCTTGACCTGAGAATCCGCCACCTTTTACTGTACAAATAACATCAAATTTATCTAATGTATCTGTAACTGTTAAAGGTTGTCTAACTATAACTTTTAAAGTTTCTTCTCCGAAATATTCGTCTAATGCTTTTCCATTAACTGTGATATTTCCTTTTCCACTCATTATTCTAACTCTAGCAATTGAACTTTTTCTTCTTCCTGTACCATTAAAAACTACTTGTTCTTTTTTTGTTCTAGGCATTTTCTATTTTCCTCCTAATTAAAAATTCCATATTTCTGGTTTTTGAGCCATGTTCTCATGCTCAGCTCCAGCATATACTCTTAACTTTTTAGCCATTTGTCTTCCTAAGCTGTTGTGTGGAAGCATACCTGTTACAGCTAAAGTCATCATTTTTTCTGGGTTGTTAGCTAACATATCTTTAGCTTGGATTTCTTTCATTCCACCAATGTATGAAGAATGGTGTCTGTAAATTTTTTGTGTTAATTTATGTCCTGTTAAAACTACTTCTGAGCAGTTTATGATAATAACGTGATCTCCAGCATCCATGTTAGGTGTATAAGTAGGTTTGTGTTTTCCTCTTAGTAATTTTGCAGCTTCTGCAGCAACTCTTCCTAATGGCTTGTTAGCAGCATCAATTATATACCATTTTCTTTCTATTTCATCTTTTTTAATACTATATGTTGTATTATTCATGGTAAAAAATACCCTCCATTTCAAATTTATTTTCTATATATATGAAATCATATTATTAAAACTACCGGGGAGAAGCTTTAACATATGCCATATTCAATTACGCTATAATATTTTATAACAAAATGTGGCAAAAGTCAATACGTAGCGCAAATAAAAAACGCACTTTTGCAATAATTTCATAAAACACGATGAAGAGGAGCTGTTACACTCCCCTCCCTCGCATCTGGTTAAGCAAAAAAAGGTCTAGTCAGAACCCATATTGCTACAAGAACAACTGCTAACACAATAGTCAACAGCCGGAGCAGTACAAAAAGGTTATATACCTTTTCGTAGTCTTTCACGTTCTTTTTAACGTGCTCAATATATACTGTTCCCAACCAGGTTATAATTGTTCCCATGAGTAGTATTACCCAAAGGTACGTCGCCCACTCATAGGCAACCATGAGGAACGCCACAAAGAACAGAAGAACGACCACAATCGTAGTAAGCATACGCTTCTCCTTTTTTCTAAAAAAATTTTTATATGTCTTTATTATACCACTTTTTACCTATTTTTGCAAATTAATGTCGTAATACGCATCTGGCACTGTGCCTACAATTACAGATTCCGCAATTAATACTTGGTTTTCTATCATTTGTTTTATTGTGTTATATGGTGTAAGTATTGTTACTTCACACGATAAATTTAAATATACTCTGTGTAATGTTTGGTTTATTCCTTGTGATGTAAACTCTGAAACAAGCTTTGTGTCTACATTTCCTACATTAGCAATTTTTATATGTATCTTTGGTCCTTGTGCCGAAAATAGTTTAAGCCCTAATGCACTTCCTAAATATATGAATATATCTGAAGTGTTTTTCTCTTGAAATTTATTTATTATATTTAAAGGAATATCTGATATTATTTTGTTTACATTTTTCGTGTTTGTTTGCAACATTTTTACATTTCCATTGCTGTCTCTTACTATTGTAATTAAATCATCATAAGAATACTGGTTCATTATTAAGGTTGCCTCATCATTAGATATTTGTGTTGCAATGTTTTTAGCTTTGTCTATACACAAATCATTTATTATTGGATTTACTGCTCTTGTTATAATTACAAATGTAATTACCGCAATTACTATAATTGTAATAATAGAAATCGCGGTATATCTTCTGTTATTTCTTGGCATATTCTTGTAGCCTTTTCCTGTTGTGCAAAATCTTGGTCTTGAATAAATTTTACTTTCCATAGCTTTTCTCTATCTTGGAATAAACAGTTGCTCTCCTGGCATTATAACATCTGGATTTTCTATTCCATTTACCTTTACAATTTCATCAACCGTACTGCCAAATTTCTTTGCAATTTTCCACAATGTATCCCCAACTCTTGCATAATAAACTATAATACTAAAGCTTTCTCTATCCTTTTTTTCACTCTCTGTTACGCTTTCTATTAAATTGATTGAACTCTCTTTTACTATATTCAGTATAAAATTCAAGTCTACTTTGATGTCAATGGTACTGTCTGCCATAACCACAAAATCTTTTTTGGCAATTTCTATGCTCGTGTCTATTCTCATCTTTTTGGCAATACTATTTGAAGTTACTGTAAATTCAAATGGCTCTACAAGGTTTTTTATATTAATTCTGGTTGTTCCTTCTTGGCCATATATGAATGTTAGGCTTATTTCGCCTTGATATATTATTTTTCCATTTTCCATTTGACTGCTTATTATTCTTGGCTTTACTTCTACATCATAAATTTTATTTTGTCTTACTTCATCTATTCTCTCTTGTTTTCTTAAATTAAATACTTCGCTAATTTCTTCCTTATCTTTTATAACTTTTATGGTTCTTTGTGTGTACTTTACATCCATTGTTCTACTATACATGTCTTGTATAATATTTATTTCCTGTTTCTTATATACTGCACAGAAAATCTCAAATTCTGCTTCCACATACACAGAATGTTCTTCTACGTTATTAGGCTTAATTATAATGTTCTTTAATTCATATGTTACATCACAAATACTATCTTCATTTATATCCTTCATATCTATAAATCCCATTACAGGAATCGTAGCCATAACAGAGTTTATTCTCCCATCATCTGTTAAATACATTATTTTAAATACTGAATCTGCTTTTGTTAAAATCTTGTTATAGCTTACCTTATTTTCTTTGTTTTCAAGCCTAATTTCTACCTTCATTATTTCAGATAAATTATCAACATTATCTATTGAAACCGTATCTTTTGCATATACTTTCGTGCTTCCATTACCAATTAACGAATTTATGTTTATCTTTTCATTTAATAATTGCATATCTTTTTTGTTTTCTATATTATCAACATACTCAACATTTTCATTAGAATATGCGGTTAAATTCATCTGGATATTTGCTTTTAAGCTAATCTTTCTTCCATTTATTATCTTGCATTCTAGCTCTGTTAAATCTGTTGTGCATTCTAACTGCATGCTACTCTTCAAATCTTTCATTTCTATATTTTTAGAAAAATCTATGTTTGCATTTATAGCTCTCATGCTGGAATTTTCATCATCTGCAATATACACAACATATGCATTAACTGTTCCCTCGATTCTTACTTTGCCGTCTTGTACCTCTTTTTTATGCAAACAAATATTGCCACTGCTAGAAATAATACTTAAAACGTCTGGCTTAATGTCTGGAACAATCTCATCACTTTCTATTGTAATCTTCTCATTCTTTTGCTCTATTATTTGATTTATACATAAATTATTCTTAGATAAATTTACAGCCATTTTCTCTCAATCCTTTCTGAGGCACAACTAATATTGTACCTGCTATCAATCTTAATTCATGTATATTACAAAGCAAAAAAAAAATTCCTTTTTTTCGGAATTTCTTTTAAAAATAAATTACCCTATATCGTAAGCTTTCCTTTTTTTCTTACCTTGGCTTTCTGGTGGTATTATAGGACAGTACTCTTGTCCATCAAAAACTTGAAGCTCCACAGTCCTTGTTAGAATGTCTGTGTATTGATAAGTTGCATTTTCTTGAGTTTCATCATATTTTACGATGAACATACAAGGATATGCCTTCTCAATTACGGCTTCTTTTTCAAATGGTTTATTTCTTCCAAGCGAACCTTTCACAATTATCTTTTGTCCAATCTTTTGACTAATATCAGTTTTAAGACTCGTAATGTCATTCGGATAAATCATGCTTATATCACCACTCCTTTAAGATAGCACGATTATACCATTTTTTACATAATTAGTCAAAATATACCAAAATGGTTATAATTGCTGTAAATAGCTATTTCAATATAGTTTGCAGAGTTAAATTGATATTATTACATTTGTGTTACATTTGTATTACTAGCATTTTTATGCTATCTCCTGTGTTGGAAAAGAGTTAAATAGTTCTCTTTTTACCATGAGCACCTATTCCACTTACTCCATTTTCTCCGTCTCTTAATTCATTTTTAATATCATTTATTGTTACATATTTATTAAAATCTGTTGTTGCTATCTTGCCTGCAACAACTAATGGATCTTTAAAGTCTATCAGTATTCTAGCCGGAGATGATGCAAAGTTTGCTCCTGCTTCCATTATAGCCTCATAATAACTCTGGCAAGCTCCTGCAAAAATAGCAAGTTTATTAGCTCCTTGCTCCCACATTCTGGCTCTTATAACCGTTTCCACGAAATATTTAGAGTTTCTATAATTGTAAATATCATTAAAATTATAACCTTTCTTAATCATTCCATCGTGTCCTGTCACAACCAAAATATCTGGATTATATTTGCCTAACAAACCCCAAATCATCTGTGGCTGTTTACTTTCTGGAATATTCTTAACAATTACATTTAATCCCATACTTTTATATACTTTTTGTGCTTTTTCACTATACTTTCTATCACCATCTAAATGCAGAATTCTTCCATAATGCTGATAATACCTCTTAAACATATTATTCTGAACATTTACAAGATTCTTCTTACTTTTTTCTAACTCCTTTTCAAAGCTATCTAATAAATTTATTACCCTATTATTATCTATTAATTCTAAATCATCTAATGGGCTATCTGCCTCAATTCTTGTAACCAATCCCTTTAAAATTGCTATGTCTTGGTTTCTGCACTTTATTATATTACTTACTGTAAACACAATATCTTTGTTATATGATAATCTGCCTACAATATCACCTTTTCTAAATTTCATATTTTTCACATTCTTTCTACAATGTTACAAATTTGATTGGAAAAGAATTAAATTTTAGCAAGGAAAATGAATTTACAAGGCAAGGGCGCATACTCGCTGTATGTAACCGCGTTGCAAATGAAATTTGACGTAGCTAAAATTGTAATTATTTTTCAATCTTACCTATTTAATTATATGTAGAATAATGTAAAAAGTTGTCTTTCGCCCATTAGGGACGCCCCTTTTGGGGCGAAATTATTGTTCTATTATTTAGACTGCAAGAATAGTATTAAACAAAAAGATTCAATGGGGGTTGTCCTGATGATAGGTTTTTCAATTGAAGAAAGAGCAATTACTTTAGCTCATTATATTATAGATTCAAAAGATACAGTCAGAGGTGCCGCTAAGAAATATGGCATATCTAAGTCCACAGTACATAAAGACGTTAGTGAAAGATTATTGAAAATAAACCCTGCTTTGGCCTCTGAAGTTAGAGTTATTCTAGATGAAAATAAAGCAGAACGCCATATTCGTGGTGGGCAAGCGACGAAATTAAAATATCATAATGAACACTTAAGAAAAGAGGCAATTTAATCTTTCCCATTTATAAAATGGGAACACTTATCCCAAAGTGTCCCCATTTTTTTATGAAAGATTTTTTGTTTTATTGTAGTATGATATCCAAGCAACTATTACACAGACCAAATATGCTACTATTAAGAAAATTGTACTCATAGCTCCGCCCATTATCAGGCAAAAAGTCATCATATTTTCTTCTACACAATGACGAAATTCATTTTCTGAAGAGTAATTAGGTGTTTTAAAAATTATTTCAATTTCATTAGACATTATAACCGTCATGCTAGCTGATTTTGCCAACTTAGCATCCTTATTATTATCTAAATAATATTTAAAAATAATTTCATCCCCTTCATATATAATTTCATATTTTACAACGTCATCAGGTATAGCACTCAAATTAAGTCCTTTGCCTTCTTGTATCACATTTTCAGCAATTTTATATAAGTAGTTATATGTACTCTCTTTATATAAACCCAATTCATATCCATATTTTGCTGTAATCACTGTATTTAAAATACAACAAATAAAGTACCATACAATCACCCATAAACCAATCGCACTAAGAAATCCTTTGCCGGAGTCTACATTTGATAATGTATTCCAAAAATCACAAAAATACCGCTTTTCTTTCATAAAATTCTCTCCTTATTAGTTTTTTATACAAACTAAAAAGATCAAGGATATTTTCCTCTCACTAATTAGTGAAAAAGATATTAATGCAGTTCTTCTGCGTCATAATTATACCTCATTTTTCTTCAATTGTATAGTTTAATTTCTTATATTTAATAATTTTCTTACTCTTTATTATTTAAATTTGTAATAATATTTTTATCTGTAAATATATTTATTATAAATTATATTTTAGGAACCTATACTATGATTAATATTGGTTCTTCAACAGTCGCTGTTGAAACTTCTGCTGAATTAAAGAGTATTTTAGAGGGTGATAATTCTATTACCCTTGTTTATTTGGCAAATGATATAACACTTGCACAAGGAATTTCGATTCTTGCCACAAAATCTGCTGTTACAATCGACGGTTTTTATCCTCCTGATGGTACGGGAACAATTCATACATATACAGACATGAATAGTGCTGGTTATGCCGATACAATCGGAGTGCGTTCTGCTAGCAGTATACACATAACCGTTCAAAATCTTAATGTCGTTGGAAAAAACTACTATGGTTTAATCTATGTTACTGAAGGCACAAATTATCAGAACGTTGTAGTCACTTATAAAAACATAACTTATAATGGTCCACAAATTACGTATCACCCCAGTGGACTTTCAATATATCAAGATTTAACCATAAATATTATTGACTCTACTGCATGTGTTGCAGATGAAGTAGCCGAGGCGGGTCAGATTCAAATTGGCGGAAAAACAACAATTATTCATAATTCCGTTGGTAACTCTGCCTTTTGGTTTCGTGGTTATATGGCTACTCCATACTTTGAAATTTTGAAAGACGCAGATGTCTCTATAACAACAACTCGAGACATTGTATATACTTCTAATAGTATTAGTTTGATTATTAATGAAAACGCGAAATTTGCTGTAAAAACTAATACGGATTTTTTAGGAGTAATAGTCACCAAGCAGCTAGTATTCTTGTTAATAAAAAGAGTGATTTTTCTGTTATTCATAGTCAGACTAATGGAACTAATGCCACCATTTCCTGTAGAGGTGCCTTCAACATAAATGAAGGTGCCACCGTATACTTAGAAGCAAATTATTCAAACTCCGCTCCACTAGTTTTATTTAGTACTACTTCTGCTAGCTTAAATGTAACAAAGCCAAAAAGCATTATTCTCTATAACAGTAGTTACAATTGTCTTCCTTTTTCAAACACGACTGCTATTAATATTGACTGTGGTAAAATCGACTATTGGCAAACGTCTCCAACCTTAATTAGCACCGGTGTTTTAGAGAATAATCCGTTATACTCTTGGTATAAATCTAATGATGAAAATATTTCTATTGTTGCTAGCGCCACTTCTTCTAAAACAACAATAACTAGCAATAATTTAACAGAAGAAGAAACTCAATCTTTGCCGGCATTAAGTCTTTTAACTTTTCAAAGCGCTAAGACTCTAAGATTAATCGACTTTGGCAATTTGGAACTACGCAATGCTCCATCAAAAATAGAATTTGAAAGGCCATTGGTAAAGCTTCAAATACTAGGTAGAAAAGAAAAAGTGATAAATATGTCTGTTGTAGATTCACGTGCAATAAGCACAAATTGGTATTTATATGCGTATATAGATGAACCTCTTACGACAGTTAATAAACATACTTTGCCGGACTCCTTAATTTTTATAGATAATGACTCAAGTATAAAAACTTTGGGCACTACTCCTGTATTAATATATTCTGGTGCACCTAACGATGGAAACACCAAAACAACAGATATTTCTTGGAAAGAAGACACTGGGATTTTATTTAAAATAATAGAGCCCTTATATAATGGAGAAAAATACACAACGCTAATCAACTGGATTTTGACAAGTGAAGTTTTATAATATTCTAAAAAGGTGTGTTATAACATGTATCTCGTTATAACACACTTTTTCTTATACCGTAAATTTTACCTTACGTTTTTTATTGTTTTCTTTGCAATATATTGTAATTTGGACTTTATATACAGTCTCACAATTTTTATTAATCCTAATAATTTTGAATTTATATCTATTGTAACAATCTTCATCATAATATATCATTTTAGATTTACATTTGCATTTGTAATATTTATTATAAACAATTACAACATTACTTTCAAATATTTTTCCATATCGTTCAACCTTAGCAACATTTTTGAGTGTTTTCCAATTGTTACTAAACTTTCTGCACTTGAAAGGTAATTATCGAACTTGCATCTTTTTCAATTGTATCAAGTGTTATCTTTAATTCTCCAGTTGTATCATCGTACGTGTATTGTGCTGCTTTACCATCAACCTCAACAGAATTTTCAACTAACTTAATTAAAGCTGGATCTAAAATGTCGGTGATTTCTGGATTTTCGAAAGCATTTTCAGCACTGTTTGTAATAGTAATTGTATATAATAAGTTTCCACTAGCCAAATTTTGCTTATCTGCGACCTTTACGATAGTTAAACCAGCTATCATATCTGTTATAACAGCCTCAGAAGTAAGCGTTGTTGGAATAGAATCGTACGTTCCTGTTACATTAGCAATATTGCTTAATTTTACATCGGCCATTTAAACTTGCACCTCCTAATAACATCATATAATGTTTACATAAGTTTGTGAAAGTTTTTATTTTTTTGATTAATATAAAAAACTATTTTCTTATTGCTCCACATTCTTTTAATATTTGTTCAACGCACTCATTTATTGTCATATCAGGATTATCGGTATAATATCCAAATTGTCCATATTTTTTATACTTGTCTTTTGAATTTTTTTCATTCATTTCTCTGATTTCATTGCCATTACTTATAGCATAGATTACATCCTCTAAACTTATTTTTGATAGTATCATTTTAAAATTGTCTTCTTCCTTGTAATCATCTATAAATTTAAATTTTTCATTATAAGCTTCATTAATTCCAGTTATATAATTTTTCCTATGTGAAACAGAGCCCTTCTGCTGTTTTTTATGTAAAATTATCCATAAATCAAAAGAAAAATTACTATAGCCCAGTTTATAATTAATATTTTTATTTATTTTTTTTACTTCTTTTAGTTCTTTTAATACATTTTCAAATTGCTTAGTATGCACATCACTATTACTTTCATAATCACATATATGAAATGCTTTTATTTTAAACGGTGCAGGTATTGCCTTTGCTCTACTTTTAATAGATTTATTAATTTTTATATATAATTTTACTGTACAAGGTAATTCTTCTTTATTATTAATTAATTTCTGTAAGTGCTCAAAATACCATTTTTCTGTTTCTCCCTCCACTGATAAATAATACTTATTACATATTTTTTTCAATTTTTATCTTCCTTCCTCATTTTTTCAGTAAATATATCCGAAAAATCAATATCCTTTATTGCACCATATTTATTCACGAAATAATTCTTCATATAGTCTTCTGTATTTCTAACTCCATTACTACCATTAGTGCCAAAATCTGATAAAGAATATTGTATACTTCCTTTATCCTCTTTTTCCACAAACTTAATCTCATCTCTTCTCAATAAAGCATTATTTAAAAATATTGGATTATGTGTATTAAAAATTAATTGTGCACCATTTTTGTTAATTTCATCATTATGAAAAATATTAATAATGTTCATAATTGCCATAGGATGAATAGAAGCATCTAGTTCATCAATTACCAGTGTAGAACCTTTTATTATAGTCATTAATATTATCGGAAAAATATTTAAAAATCTAATCGTTCCAAACGACTCAAAAAACTCAGCTGGCAATATTACATTTTTACCTTTAGATTCAATCATTGATAACGGTTCTATTGCATCTTTATCGCCGTTCATTGGATATGCAATTTGCTTAGATGTTAATCCAAAATCCTTTATTGCTTTATTTAACGATTTGTCTATATAATATTTTTTTTCTTTATTTTCTGAAGATATAACTGGCGAAAAATGTATCATGTCAGCGTGATATACTATCTTAAAATCATCTCTAAACCATTCATAAATAATATCAAATATTTTCTTGCTATATAATGATTTAAACATTCCGTTAAAAAATAATTCTTTAGAATCTAAGTTGGTTTTAGAAATCTTTTCAGCAGTATCTTTTGAAAAGTTTTCTATTAAAAATTCATTTATATTATTAACTTTTCCAATAGTTAAGTCATTATCCCTCATATATATCATAGTATTATTTATTATTAATTCTTCAGATATTATTTTTCTATCATATTCCAAATCGGCGAATTTTCCTAATAATACAGATAATTTATACTCAACTATTATACCTTGAGTCAAAAATTTAATATAAAAACTTACAGGTTCATCCGATTCGCTTTCTATATTTGGTATAAGTTCTAATCTATCAACGGCTGCATCTGGTGTCGTCATTTTTTCATTATTTCTTATATTTCCTTTCAGAATTATCGAACGTAATACATCCATTCCACCTATAATATTAGTTTTTCCAGCAGAATTTGGTCCATATATTGTAGCAGATGATAATCCACTTATTTTTTTTCCGTTTACTATTTTACATATTAAACTATATTCTAAATCCTTAATTTGCGATGGAATCATTTTAAAATCTAATTCTTCTTTAAAAGATTTAAAATTTTTCATTTTAAACTCTAATAGCATACCGTTCTCCTTTCAATTTGCAATTTTATTGCAAATTCTTTGTGTATTATATCATTATAATATTTAAAAGTCAATCAATCATGCATTTTTTTTGCATTTAAATATAGTCATAAAAACAAATAGCTAATATTAAATATTCAAATAAAAAACACAACTCAAATTCAAAATTGGTGTGTTTTTTATTGTTTATTTATCATAATATTTTTTATGCAGTCTTTATTTCTAGCCTTAGCTTATCAGCTATCATTGCTATAAATTCCGAATTCGTTGGTTTTCCCTTGCTTGCAGATACTGTATAACCAAATATGTTTTCTACAACTGCTGGTTCTCCTCTGCCCCACGCAACTTCTATAGCATGGCGAATCGCACGCTCTACACGGCTTGGCGTAGTGTGGTATTTCTTGGCTATGTCTGGATACAGTTGTTTTGTTATTTGGTTTATTATATCAATATCATTTACAACCATCATTATGGCTTCTCTTAAATATTGATATCCTTTAATATGTGCTGGTACACCAACTTCATGGATTATATTTGTAACTAGAGCTTCTAATCCATCTTCACTCTTTTTGTCAATTTGTTGTGGTATATCTATGTACTGGGATTTCGTTTCTTTCACAATAAAGCTTCCTCTGTTTGTAGAAGGCTGATAATATCTCAATTCTTTTATTCTTTTTATTAATACTTCTATGTCGAATGGTTTTACAACATAATATTGAGCCCCTAAAGTTATTGCTTTTTGTGTTATTTTGTCTTGACCTACTGCTGAAAGCATTATGCATATTGGCCTTTTTTCTAGTCTCATTGAACTTAATCTTTCTAAGACTCCTAACCCATCTAAATGTGGCATAATAACATCTAATAGTACAACATCTGGTTTTAAAGTAGATATAATGCTTAGTGCTTCCTCTCCGTCTTTTGCCATGCCAACAACCTGCATGTCCTCATCCTTTTCTAGATAGTTTGCTAAAGTTGTTGCAAATTCATTATTGTCGTCAGAAATCAAAACTGTTATTTTTTCATTCACTCTTTCGTTCCCCCTATTCTTATTTACATAGTTGTAAATCTTTTACAACGTGTATTATATACGCATATTTTGCTTTTTGCAATAGTTTTTGGGAAACTTTTCCATTTTTCTTCATACATTATTGTGCTTTTTCAACGAATTTTCGACATAATATACCGATTCCTTTTATTTTGAATGGTAACTGCCTATTAATTTCCATATTTTTTGATATCAATTTATTATATTCTTCTTCATTTAATTCTATTTTTTGGATTATATTTTCAGAATATTTTGTTTCTACAATTTTTATATTGTTTTTTTCACAATAATATTTAAATTTTTCATTTTCCGAATATTCTATCTCTAAGCTTACTTGCAATCCATTTTCAACTTCTATTATTTTTCCATTTTCTATTGATGCCAATGCGGTATTTGAATACGCTCTTGTAAGTCCTCCTGTTCCTAATAATATTCCACCAAAATATCTTGTTACAACAATAAGAACATTATTCAGGTTATTTTTTCTTATAACATTTAAAATTGGAGCACCTGCAGTTCCAGATGGTTCTCCATCGTCACTGCTCTTTTCTAATAAATTTCCATCCTTATCAACGATACTAAACGCAAAACAGTTGTGCTTTGCGTCATAGTATTTCTTTTTTATTAAATTGATTTTTTCTTCCGCTTCTTCCTTGCTCTCTATATGGCAGCTATTTGCAATAAATCGAGATTTTTTCTCCACAATCTCTGCAGTAGAAGCCTCTTTTAAAGTACAAAACTTCAATTCATTTTCCTTTCTAGCATTCTGAGCCTGCCGTAAATCCTGTAGAATATGCAATTTGCAAGTTAAATCCACCAGTATATGCGTCTACATCTATTATTTCTCCTGCAAAATACAATCCATTAACTATCTTTGATTCCATTGTTTTTGGATTTATTTCTTTTACATTTATTCCACCAGAAGTTACAATTCCTTCTTCTATGGGTCTAAATCCAGATATTGTAATAGTAAAGTTTTTTAGGAGTTTTACTAGGTTCATTCTTTCTTCTCTTGTAATCTCGTTTACTTTTTTATATGGATTTATTTTTGATAATTCAACTACCGTATCAATCATTTTTTGTGGCAATAAATTGTTTAAACAATTTTTGAATTCTTTGTTCTTTCCTTCTAAAAAGTCTCTTTGTATTCTGTTATCAAGTTTTTCTTGTTGTAATGCTGGTTTTAAATCTATTACAAGCTGTATTTTTCCTTCTTTTAAGAGGTTTTCTACATTTTTATATCTTAGTAAATGTGCTGATGAACTCAATATTGTTGGTCCAGATACTCCAAAATGTGTAAATAGCATTTCTCCAAAATCTTCATATATTGTCTTGTTTTTGTTTGTATCAATCAATTTTATTTGAACATTTCTTAGGCTTAAGCCTTGCATTTGTTTACAAATATTTAAAGATTCGCCTTCTGCTGTTAATGGAACAAGTGATGGTTTTACAGGCACTATTGTATGTCCTAATTTTTGAGCAATTTCATATCCGTCTCCAGTAGAACCTGTTGCAGAATATGTTTTTCCACCAGTTGCAAGAATTACTTTGTCTGCTAAAATTTTCTTTTGTCCACCATTCTCATCTTCGTACATTACACTTACTACTTTATTTTCTTTTGTCTCTATTCCCACAACTTTGGTGTTAAATTTTATTTTTACTCTTTTATTTTTTAGCTCGGCTTCAAAAGCCTTTAACACATCTAGTGATTTATCGGAAGTTGGAAATATTCTATTCCCTCTTTCTTCTTTTACACTAACACCGTGCTCTTTTAAGAAATTGATTATATCCAAATTCGTATAATTATCAAAAGCACTATACAAAAATCTGCCATTTCCCGGAACATTCTGTATGAAATCTTTTATATCCAGACTACTTGTAATGTTACATCTGCCTTTACCTGTAATAAGTAACTTCTTACCTAATCTATCATTTTTTTCTAGCAAATAAACTTCATTTCCATTTCTGCTAGCAGTTATCGCAGCCATCATTCCAGCTGGACCACCACCAATTACTACAACCTTCATTAAAAATCCTTTCTTTTCGCCCAAAAAGGGGCGTCCCTATTGGGCAATTGCTTTTATTAATCCTAATTTTCCATATTCGTATGTTAATGCACCTTGTTGGAATCCAACAAATGGAGCTCTTAGCGGTCCATCGCAAGATAGCTCTATTGAAGAACCTTGTGTGAAACTTCCAGATGCCATTATTATTTGGTCTTGGTACCCTGGGGTATCACATGGTTCTGGCAAAGAGTCTGAATCTACTGGTGAACCAGCTTGTATTCCTTGGCAGTATTTTATTAATTTTTCTCTGTCACCAAATTCTATAGTTTGAACTATGTCTACTCTTTCTGCATCAAATCTTGGTTCTACTTTGTAGCCCAACATTTCCATTACTTTGCTGGTTAATATTGCTGTTTTTATGCTTGCTTTTACAACACTTGGTGCTAAAAATAATCCTTGCAAAAGACTTCTGTTTATACCTAAAGTTGGACCAACACCTTTTCCTTCTCCTGGAACTGTTAATCTTTCTGCTGCAAGCTCTACTAAGTCTTTTCTACCTGCTATGTATGCACCATTTGGAGCAATTCCTCCACCTAGGTTTTTTATAAGTGAACCTACTATTACATTGGCTCCTACTTCTAATGGCTCTCTTTTTGATACAAATTCACAATAACAGTTGTCTATCATTATTATTACATCTTTGTCTACTTCTCTTATTGCTTTAATTACTCTTTCAACCTTATCTAATGAAATACTCTTTCTTAAAGCATAACCTTTTGAGCGTTGAATTTCTATTAATTTTACTTTTGACTGTTTTAATCTTTCTGTTATTTTTTCATAATCAAAGTCGTCATTTATTAAATCGATTTGTTCATACTTTACCCCAAATGATTTTAATGAACTTGGATTTTCTGCAATTCCAATTACTTCATCTAGTGTATCATATGGCTTACCATTTATGCTTAGCATTGTATCTCCCGGTCTTAAAAAAGCAAATAATGCAACTGTTAAAGCATGTGTTCCAGATATAAATTGGCCTCTTACGATACAGTCCTCTGCCCTTAAAACATCAGCAAAAACCTTTTCTATTTTTTCTCTTCCAATATCTCCATAACCATAACCTGTAGTACTTCCAAAATCCGCTTCATTTACTCTATTTTCTTGAAAAGCTTTTAATACTTTTTCACTATTAAATTCACATATTTCTTCAGCCTTTTCAAACTCTTTTGATAACTCTTTTTCAGCTGAATTTATAAATTCCCTGGCACTTTCTAAATTATAATTTTCCATTTTCATCCTCCATTTATTTTTACTAATCCATAATTATTTATATCTCATTTGTAAAATATGCCACCTCATACAAACTACTTACCTCATAATATTCGCCTATAAAGTTTGGTGCATATTCATTTAATTCATATGCTGGTGCTTTTACTTCGTTTCCTTTAGAATCTACTACACCCCATCTTCCATTTTGCTTAACAGCTCCAAAGCCATATTCATTAAGGTCTATTGCCATATCATATTTAAAATCTACTACTGTATTTCCATTTTTGTCAACATATCCCCATTTGCCATTTTGTTCTTTTGCAAATATTTCGTTGTTTGTAAATATGTCTTTTGCATCTTTTTTGTTTCCGTCATAGTCTAAATAAGCTATTCCATTTGCTGATGTTACTTTTAAATAATTGTCTTTTATATAAACGCGAATATCTGTTAGTTCTAGCACTTTTTCCATTTTTTTGTTATATATTTCAGAAGTTTTTGTGTTTGAATCTATTATTTGTACTATGTTTGTTCCTTTTATGTTTTGAATTGTATCTTTTTCCAGTGGTATTACTGTATTGCCACTAACATCTAGCACACCAGATTTTCTACCATTTGATACTATAAAGTAATCTCCAAATGCATATGAAATGTTTGAATATTTATTTTCTATTACTGATATTTTGTTTTGATCTATTACCCCATATTGATTGTTTCTATCTATTGTTATACTATATTTTCCATTTGCAACTTTTTCTACACTCTTATAGCTATCATCGCTCTGCAAAGTTCCTGCAACATCAAATACCAATAGTTTCCCGTCTTTTTCTGCGTTTAGATAGCTTCCTGCAAATGTAATATTTTCATATTGAATTGGCAATATCATGCTTCCATCTAAATCATATACTCCCTGTTTTGCATTTTGTTGCAATACAAATATTTTGTTTTCACTATCAAAGTCAATGTCTTCATATTGATTATCTATAAGTGTTTGTCCATTTTTTAATACTCCAGCCATTCCATTTTTATATGTTATTAAATATACTGTTTCATCATCTTTCAAAGAAGTTATTCTTTTTACATTTGTGTAAATTGTATCTAGTGTTTGTCTATTCTTATAATTTATATAACCATATCTATAGCCATTGTCTGTTCTTACATTTACAATATAGCCTGCTTTTTCATATTTTGTTTCTTCATTATAGTACCCATCTGTTGTAATCGAATTGTATTCTGGTTTTACAATTTCTTCTCCATTTATGTCTATAAGTCCATATTTGCCATCTTTTTGAACTCTTAATACTCCGTCTTTATATTCTAAAGTTTCTATACTATCATAAATTGCCGATGTTATTTCTTTACCATCAATGCTAACCAATCCATACTTTTCTCCATCTTGATATTTCAAAATTTGAGTTTGATACGTATTAGAAATTGATGTATTATTGTTTGGAATGGCTTGTACATTTTTGTATTTTGTTAAAACTTCTTTGTTATTTGCATTTAATACCTTTGTTGTTCCATCTTTGTTCATACAAATAAATATTGCCTTAGAAGGGTTTGGAATCTGAACAGAATCATATTGTGGCTCTATTACTGTCTTTCCAGTCTTGTCTATTACTCCCGCCTTTTCTCCAATAAGCGTAGAAAAATAGTTATATTCTGTTACTTCTTCTAATTTTATCTTTTTGTTTTTACTAATATTCTTAGCAACCATAACAATTACTACTATTACAACTATTAAAAGTAACAGTCTAGTTAAAGCTTTTTTGTTAGCTTTTTTTCTTTTATTTTTTCCATTCTTTACTGTTTTTCTTAAATCATCTGGATTATTAACTTGATTTCTACTCATTACAACTTCTCCCTTTCATTTTTCACATATGTTTAACATTGGTTCTCTTTACTCTCTAGATCGGAAAATTGTAATTATTTTTCAATCCCTGCATCTGTCTGAATATCAAAGTAAAACTCAATGCCATTTTCTCTATTTACTGCACCATATTTAGAATTGTAGTTATTCATTATTGCTTTAACAAGTGCAAGTCCTATTCCTGTACCACCATCGGCTCTATTTCTAGATTCATCAACTTTGTAAAATCTTCCCCAAATTCTTTCTAGATTTTCTTCTGACAATGTGTCTCCAGTATTAAATACCGATATTTTTACTTTATGTTTTTCTTTATCTTCTTTTAATTTTATTTCTATATATTTTTCACCATTTACTTCTTTTGTATGCTTAATTGCATTTGTAAAATAGTTCGTAAACGCTTGCTCTATGTAGAATTCGTCAGCATACACATTTACCTTTTTGTCTGCTTCAAATCTTACTTCTTTTATACCCTTTTCTTCTAGCATAACATTACATTTTCTTATTACTTCCTGTATTAGCTCGCATATATTAAAAGTGTCGTTGTTAAACTCTCTTCTTCCATATTCTAGCTTCATAAGTTCTAGTAGTTGTCTTACCAATTTATCCATTTTATTAGACTCATCTAAAATAACTTCTGCATAGTATTTTCTAGATTCATCATCAGCATTTACATTTTCAACTAATCCCTCTGCATAGCCTTGTATCAATGCAATCGGCGTTTTCAACTCGTGTGATACATCAGAAATAAATTGTTTTCTCATTTCATCTATTTTAGACTTTTCTTCTATGTCTCTTTCTAGTTCTACATTACTACTACGTAGTTGTTTTATTGTTCCTTCCAACTTTTGAGACATCAAATTTATACTTTTTCCAAGTTCATCTATCTCATCATTAGATCCTGTTGGTTCATATTTTTTGCTAAAATCTAATTTAGACATCTTATTTGCAATAACATTCAATTCTAGTATTGGGTTGGTAAACCTTCTAGAAACGTACGAAACTGCAATTCCTGCTATTACAATAGCAATTACTCCAATTATCAACAACAAATTATTAGAAATTCTAACGCTCTCCTCTATTGCAGAAATTGGAATTTGAATATAAATTTTATAGCCATTATCTAATTCGCCAGATAACAATATGCTATTTAGACTAGACGTCGTTACTTTTTTTATCTCCATATTGTTATTCGAATATAAAACTCTTTCTCTTTTTCCAAACAATTTCAGTCTATTATTCTCTAAATTTTGACTAATCATATTGGAAAAATTTTCGTTAGTAGAAAATACTAGCATATAATCTTCATTTTCTACCATTATATCAAAATTATTAGCCAGAGCATCATTTCTTATTTTTAAGAGAATTGAACTTTCATTATTATTATACATATCGTTAATTTTATTGTACTCTTTTTTTACAGAATTTATTTTAGAAACCATGTAAAAAGTCTCTAATACCATGCTGTTCATTATAACCAGCAGTGCAACAATAAATATTACTATGACACTGAGTGTAATAAAAAGCTTTACACGAACGGACTTAAATCTTGTTTTTTTCACTCTTAATTATATTCCTCCTTTGCACGAACTTACTTGGAAAAGAATTAAATTTTGACAAGGAAAATGAATTTCAAAGGCAAGGGCGCATACGTGGTGTATGTAACCGCGTTTGAAATGATATTTGACGCAGTCAAAATTGTAATTATTTTTCAAGGATTTACTACTTTTTAACTTCAAACTTATATCCAATTCCTCTTATTGTTTCTATATATTTGCCTTTTTTTCCTAGCTTGTGTCTTATCTTTTTTATATGACTATCTATAGTTCTAGAATCTCCATAATAGTCATAGTTCCATACATTGTTTAATATTTTATCTCTTGACAATGCGATTCCTTGGTTCTCTACTAAATATACTAATAACTCATATTCTCTTAGACTAAGTTCAATTTGCTTTCCATCAACCGAAACAGTCCTTCCTTGATTGTCTATTTGAATTCCACCATAGTCTTTTATTTCTTTATTATCTCCTGCTGTTCTTTTTAATATTGCCTCTACTCTTGCAACAAGTATCTTAGGACTGAATGGCTTAGAAATATACTCGTCCACGCCTAACTCAAAGCCGAACAATTCATCTTGTTCTTCGCCTCTTGCTGTAAGCATCATAATTGGCACTTTAGAAGTTTGTCTAATCTGTCTTAATACAGACCAGCCATCTAATTTAGGCATCATTACATCCAATAATATTAATCTTATTCTATTTTGATTTTCAGAAAACACTTTTAAAGCTTCTTCACCATCAGCAGCTTCCATTGTATTATAATTTTTTTGTTTTAAGAAATCTTTAATAAGCTTTCTCATTCTCTCCTCATCATCAACTATTAAAATACAATCATTTTCCATTTTTATTTGTTCCTCCTTACAGTTTCGGTTTGAAAAAGAATGAAACTTGACATAGTCAAAATTGTAATACTTTTTCAAACCTATTCCTTACCAAAAATATTTTATCTCTATAATTTTAAAATATCTTTGTGTCTTAAATATGAACATTTAGCAAAAATATGAGCTTGTCCATCATAATATCCAAAATAATTTCATTTTTATAAATTCAAACTGGAAATTCGTCCTTTGAGTTGGTTGAATAGTTTCAACTAAGTGCGACATGTTTCAATTTTATAAATAAATTATTTCTGGTCTTGAGTATCATTCATTGGTTTTTCTTTAATATAAATATTTTGTCCTGGATATGATAGTTTTACATTTTCTGATTCTAATACTTTTAGTATTTCCAAATTTACACCATCTTTAAATGCCTCGAAATCGTCATACCCTGTCTGAGTTGAATTTAAGTATATAAATATTTGTATTCCTTCAAGTTTAATGTTTTCAAAATGTACTTGTATAGAGTCTGGCACTATCTGTGGATTTGTTTTTAATGCAAATTCTATTTTTTTCAATAATCTTTTTACTGTTGCTTCTGATGTATTTAATGGTAAATTTAATGTTGTTGAGTAACGTCTCTTATCTATGTTTCCCCAATTTTTAACAAAGCTTTCAACCACTGTAGAGTTGTTTATGGTTATTACAGTATTGTCAGTTGCTTTTATTTTTGTACTTCTAAAAGTTATATCTATTACGGTTCCAGAGTAATCTCCAACTTCAATCCAATCTCCAACAGAGAAAGGCTTGTCTGTAATTATTGCAAATCCACCAAATAGATTCTTTGCAATATCTTGCGCAGCAAACGCAATTATAACACTAGATATTCCAAGTCCTGTTACTAGACCTCCTAAATTATATCCTAGTTCTAGTAATACCAAATATATTGCCACAAAATAAATTACAGCTTTAGCAATTTTGCTAACAAAGTTATTTAATTGCTTATCTCCACTATATTTTGTTTTTTCTTCTAATTTTTCAAATATTACCGATTTCGGGTTAAATATGTCTGCCAAACCATTTGAAACGCATATTATCAGTGCTATTTTATATAATTTGACTAGTGTAATATTTGCCTCTGTTGATAAATTTAATAACATAACAGCAATATAAATTCCAGTAACTTTAATTATTCTACTTAAAGGCTTATAAAAAGCATTTTGCTTAATTTTCTTCTTATCTTTTTCTTTTAAAGAAAACAATCTTATTATCACATAGCTTATCAAATTGCTTATCATAAAAAACAATGCTATTACAATTACAGAAATTGCTATGTCTAATAATGTTTCTTTATTTAAATTTTTAACTTTATCAACTAAACTTTCAATTATATTCATTCTTATTTAACATTCTCCTTTTGTTCACGTTTTCCCTTTATTAAAGTGTGACTTTTATTGTACGAATTTATTGTTATACTCTCAAAAATATACTTATTTCATCCAGTACCTATTATAAATTTACCATTTTATTAAGCATATTAGTAATCCTGTCTATCTTGTTTCTTATTCCATTCTATAAAAGGGTATTCACAGCATGGATTTTTAAGCTGTTCTTCATCTATTATGTCGTTTTCACCTTTTATATATTCTTGAATTCCTTCATCTCTAAAACCACTACTAACAGCACTATCGTAGCTTTGTGAATAATATATTGTTTTAATATCTGCCCAGCAAGCAGCCGATAAACACATAGGGCAACTCTTGGCTGTTGTAACTAAAATGCAGTTTTCTAAAGACCTTGTATTTAAAGCCTTGCAGGCACTTCTAATGGCGTTTACTTCTGCATGTGCAGTCGGATCTTTTGATGCAATTACTGTATTTCTTTCTATTAGCAGAATAATATATTTGCCATTTTCTTTTTCGTAAATTATTCCGGCTCCGAATGGACCTCCAATGTTATTTTTAACCCCATCTATGGCATATTTTGAAGCAAGTTCATACACTTCATTTACACATTCCTCAAGGTTATCATATTCATTATTTTCAATTTCATAATTAAACATATATCCATTCTCCCTTTCACTTTAATTATATTTTTCTTGTTAAATAAAATATTCCATATCTATTATACAATATTTTTCGATTTTTTCCACTTTTTTCTTCGATTTTTTTAATTTTATGGTATAATTACATCATGAATAAGAATTTTAGGAGTGATTTTTTTGAAAACAAATGAAACAATGATGCAATTTTTCGAATGGTACCTTCCTTCTGACGGAACTCTTTGGAAAACTGCTGTAAATGAAGCGCCATATCTTGCAAAAACTGGAATAACACAAGTCTGGTTTCCACCTGCATATAAAGGAAATGGCGGTAAAGATGATGTTGGTTATGGTGTTTATGATTTATACGATTTAGGCGAATTTGACCAAAAGGGTTCTATTGCTACAAAGTATGGAACTAAGGTTGAATATCTTGTTGCAATAAATGCTATGCACAATTATGGAATAAAAGTTTTAGCAGATGTAGTATTCAATCAAAAAATGGGAGCAGACGAAACTGAAGATGTAATTGCAATAGAAGATAATCCACAAAATAGATCTGAATCTCTTGGTGAGCCTAAAGAAATTACAGCTTGGACTAAATTCACTTTTCCAGGTCGTAATGATATGTATTCTTCTTTTAAATGGAACTGGACTCATTTTCATGGAACAGATTGGGACGAAAAAACAAAAAAGAACTCTGTTTATAGATTTTATGGCAAACATTGGGATGAATTGGTTGATAAAGAAAATGGAAATTTCGACTATTTAATGGGTTGCGACGTAGACTTAAACAATGTTGATGTTGTCGAAGAGCTTACAAATTGGGGAAAATGGTATTTACAAACAACAAATGTAGATGGTTTCAGAATGGACGCTGTAAAACATATACGTGCATCTTTCTTTGAAGATTGGCTTGAAGAATTGCGTGAGTTTTCTTCAAAAACTCTATTTACTGTTGGAGAATATTGGAGTGGCAATCTTGAGGCTTTACAAAATTACTTAAAAACTACAAATAATGCCCTTTCACTATTTGATGTTCCGCTTCATTACAATTTATTTAATGCCTGTCACAGTAATGGAACTTATGATATGAGAACAATTTTTAACAATACATTAGTTGCAGAAAATCCAAATTCAGCAGTTACATTTGTAGATAACCATGATACAGAACCTGGGCAAGCTTTGCAATCTTGGATTGATGATTGGTTTAAGCCTCTTGCCTATTCTCTAATTTTACTTAGAAAAGATGGCTTGCCTTGTGTATTTTATGGAGATTACTATGGAATTCCAGCTAAAAATGTATCAGCTAAAAAAGACTGGTTGGAAAAATTAATATATGCAAGAAAAAATTTTGCATATGGTTTGCAAATAGATTATTTTAACGACCCACACATTATAGGCTGGGTTCGTACCGGAGACCGCGAAAGAGAAAATTCTGGAATGGTTGTAATAATGACAAACTCGGATGGCGGTTGTTTACAGATGAATGTCGGAAAAAATCTTGCTAACTCAGTATTCTACGATTATACAGGCAATATGCAAGAACCGGTTTACGTCGACCAAGAAGGAAATGGAATATTCTATGTAAATGGCGGAAGTGTGTCAGTTTGGGTAAAACAAAATTTGGAATAATTTTAACTTTATATATTTTTGCAAATTGAATATTATATTAATAAAAAGAAATAATTTTGGTTTCCACAAAACTAAAATTATTTCTCTTATTTTATTAATTTTTCTATTTTCTTGCAATTAAAGCTTTTATTTTTATTCCCTGTTCTTTAAACATTTTCTCATGTTCTGTTTCTATATTTCTGTCTCCATTCCAAAAATCTTGCTCATTTGCCAAATCATATGTCACTTTTTCAATTTCGAATCCCGCTTCTTTAAAATACAGCAAACTTTCAGTAAACAAGTTATCATCGTCAGTCTTAAAATATATTTTTCCACCATCTACTAAAAATTGTTTATATTTTTCCAATTGTCTTGTATGTGTTAGTCTTTTCTTGTGATGTTTTCCTCTTGGCCAGGGATTGCAAAAATTTATGTATATTCTATCTATTTTATCATTTTCATCAAATACATTTAAAATTCTATCTATATCATACCTAGAAATTAATACATTGTTTATCTCTTCATTTTTCTCAGTATATACTTCTTCGATATTTCTTTTAGCAAGTCCTAGCATAGCATCTACTAAATCTATTGCAATATAATTAATATTTAGATTTTCGCTCGCAATTTGTGATATGAATCCACCTTTTCCACAGCCTAGTTCTACATATAAAGGGCTATTATTTTCAAATAAAGTTCTCCACTTACCTTTGTATTTTTCAGGTTCATCTATATAAAATTTACTTGCTTCTAATTCTGGTCTTGCCCATTTCTTAAAACGTATTCTCATAATTGTTCCAACTTTCTAATTAAATTTCTTTCATATTATACACAATAACTTAATAGAAATCAATATTCGCCCAAAAAGGGGCGTCCCTATTGGGCGAAATTTTTCATTTATTTCACATATTCATTTAAAGGTTTTACTCTATATTCTAAGTCTCCTAATTTTTCTGTTGTTACATATCCTGCTTGTGCATTAATTACATCTGGAATTCTGTTTACTACTGAGGCACATGTTAGTTCAACTGTTGCAGGTTTTGCAACTGTAATTGTTGTATCTGGCTCCCCATATACTGTCCACTCATTTTTGTCGTACTCTTCTGGAGAATATACTTTTCCTATACACTCGCTTTCTATTGTTATTCCTTCTTCTGTCTGTGTTGTTACAACAGCACTCATTCCGGTTGCATCTCCTGCTTTTACTGTTGTACCTAATGTTGATGAATATATATCCTCTTTATATGTTGTCGGTATTGTTTTTTGTGTTTGAGATTTTACTGTTAATCCTAATTTTGAACATAACCATCCATTTACATTCCACATATATGAAGGAAGATATTCTCCTGATTCGATTATTTTTTGTCTTTCTTCATCACTTATCCTATCAACTGAAGCAACTTGCTTATCAAATTCATCAAGTGTTAGCCCTGAGCCATGGGCTTTTGCTAAAGCTATTCCATAGTCTTCTACATTGTAGCTTGAGCTTCCTTTTATTTTCGTTATTCTTTGTGTAGAACCCGCTATAGAAGTAATTAATTGGCCCCAATATATATCTTGATATCCGCTTCCTGTGATTGTACATCCAGTTTGTTTTGCTAAATCGTCAATCTCTTTTGTAACTTGAGGGTTTGAGTTCCATGGGAAGAATGCTTCTTCACATGTAGTAATTGCATTTACACCTAATTTTGCGCATAGCATCAATGCATCTTTAACATCGTTTAATAAGCTCATTGTCGTAACAATTGCAATATCTGGTTTTAAAGTTCTTATTGTCTCTTCTGCATTCTCTAGTGCTGTGACTTTAACACCCATTTCTGTTTTTCCCATTATTGTTCCAATATCTTTTCCAATTACATTGGGATTAACATCTATTGCTCCAACAACTTCTCCTCCTTTTTCAAGAACGTAACGCATTGTGTAAACAGCCATCTTTCCTGTTCCAAACTGAATTACTCTAACTTTTCTGTCCATAAATAATCTTTCCTTTCTGTAAGGCAAATTTGGTTGGAAAAGAATTAAATTTTGGCAAGGAAAACAAATTTACAAGGCAAGGACGCATACTTTCTGTATGTAACCGCGTTGTAAATGAAGTTTGACGTAGCCAAAATTGTAATTATTTTTCAACCCGACCTCCTATAATTTAACTTTTATATAACTATTATAACTTAATATAAATATTATATACTTTTAAAATGTAGTAAAATTCTTAAAAAATTTAATAATGCCGTGAAAAATCCCAATTATTATATCTGTAATTATCTTTACTATCAAATTTGTATTGTATAAATTTATCATATATTCATGCGTTGGTGGAATTAGCCATAGTACGCCTACTATTATTACTAACACTCCAATTACTAATATAACAGTTAAGAATTCTTTAAATGTCCATTTATGTTTTATTTTATATCCCAAACTTCTAAAATAATCTTCATATTGTTTTCTATATTCTGCATTTGCTTCTTTTTGAACTTCTTTCATAATCTTACGTTGTTCTTTTTTGCTTAAATTTGCATACGCTTTTCTCCAATCAAAATCTTGATTGCTATAATTATTTGGATTTGAATAATTACCAGAATTGCCTGAATCACTAGTTTGCATATTGCTTTCATGTCTTACATTTTGAGCACTAGAATTATTCTGATAATTTATATATTCTTCTTGTTTTTTGCGTTCATCTTCTGCTTCAAGTTTTTCATCATATTCTTTACGTTTTTGCTCGTCACTTAAAACATCATATGCTTCATTAATCTCTTTCATTCTTTTTTCTGCAATCTCTTTATTTTCAGCAGTTTGCAAGTCTGGGTGGTATTTTTTTGCCAGTGTTTTGTATGCTTTTTCAATAACTTCTTTAGACGCTTTTCGGCTTACTTCCAATATATCGTATAATGTTTCCACATTTCCTCCAAAATTTTTAATATATTGTAAGTATACCATAGTTAAAAATTAATGTACAGAAGTTTTATTAAATAAAAAATCGTCCAACAGAAAATATGTTTTTACTCTTCTACTAATTCTTGTTTATATTTTATAAATTTTCTATTTCCTGTTCAGTTAACCCAGTTATTCTACTTATATCTTTTATGCTCATTTCTCTTTTAAGTTTTTTGGCAATTTGAATGATCCCCTGTTTGAATCCTTGTTCAAGTCCTTGTTCGAGTCCTTGTTCGAGTCCAGCTTTTCTTTGCTTTCTTATTTCTCTATTAATTATTCTTGATGCATTTGTCATAATTCCGTCTCTCCCTTCTATATTTCTTATTTTTTCTATAAATTCATTCATTATATTTTTATCTTTTGTTTCACTCAGTTCATACTTTATCAATTTTTCCAATTGTAAATTATCAAAAGTATTTTTTTCTTTTTGAATATTTATTATATCTTCTATATTTTTATACAATTCTTCTTTATTTTTAGATTTTTCTATTAGCATTGCTTTAGAAATTATTAGATTATCTTCCAATAATTTTTCTTTGCTAAATTTATTAGCATCTATCAAGGTGTACTCCAACCAATTTTCTTGATATCCTTCTATTATTTCTTCAATATCATTTATTGATAGCTTTTTCCATTTTCTTTTTCCTGTATACAATACTATTGGTATTACTGTAGGAATTTTGTAGCCTTGTTCTTTAAATCTCTTTTTATCTATTGCAGACTCTATTATGGCACATTTGTAACGTAATATTCTATATGGCATTTTTATATCTACACTTGACTGATGCTCTATTAATATAAATGCGTTTTTATTCTTTATTTTATATACAATATCTGCTTCTATATTGTTAAACTCCGATGTTCTAAATTCTTTTTCGTATTTTTCTATGTCATCTTCTATTAAATTTAAATGCAAAAAGCTATTTATAAATTCGACTGTTTCCTTTTTGTCAGATAGTATTTCTTTAAACATTTTATCATGTTTTTTATTTATACTATATTTTTCTGTATTCTCTTTTAAAATATATTTATTTTCTCTTTGTTTTTCTTCTTCATCTTCCTCTATTATAATATCTGCATATTTTTTTAGCATTTTATTTATCTTTTCCTTATTTTGCAAATAAAATGCTCCATTAAACCCCATAATATCTTTTCCATCTACTGTTTTCAATCCAGTTGGAACATACATTTCTTCTATATTCAATCATCTTCCTCCTTATTATATAATTATTTTACTTATAGGTCAATATTTTTTATAAATATAACTTTCTGGGTATTATTTAAGAACAAATTTCTTTCGCTATAGCGAATTTTTGAATAAATTTTTTATAAAATAACTTTAAATTTAATAAAATTATATTACCATTTAAAGCAAAAATCAATTACAATCGTTCGACAAAATTATAGTAATTATTTAAAATCAATTAGTAAATCATTTTTCTTTAGCTCTTGATTTTCTACATTTCTATGATATAATACAATCTATCAAACGCCTGCATTTATGGCGAATTTTAGTATGGAGTTGAATTAATTTGAAATTAGCGTCAGATGATGAAACATTAGCCGAAAACAAAGTCTTAATATTGTATGCACTTAACAAAGCTAATAAACCACTAACCAATGATGTATTATATAAAATAGTATTAGCAGCAGCTAATATGAATTATTTTTATTTTCAACAATTTATGTTAGATTTAATTGAAGTTGGATATATTTGTTCTTTCCAAAAGGAAGATCAAACTTTATATCAAGTAACTGAAAGTGGTAGAAGAACCTTAGATTTAACTTTAGATTTGCTTCCTGGAATAATAAAATTAAAGGCAGACACAAACTTAAAACCAATTATAGATAGTTCAGAAGAAGAACAATCTATTGTGGCAGAATACACCCCACTTAGCGAAAATCATTACATTATAACATGTAAAGTTGTAGAAAATAACGAAACCGTATTTGAAGTAAAAACCTTTGCAGGTTCTCGAGAACAAGCAAAAGATATAGTCGATAACTGGCAAAATAATGCAGATACAATTTACCCTAAAATATTGGATATATTAACGCAAAAATAAAACAAAATTCATTTTATTAAAAATACGATTAAGCACGCCTCTCGGGGAGTCCAAGTACACTCCCTCAAAAGCTTTGTACCGTATTTTTTAATGAAATGAATTTTTTTTATTTATTATTCGTCTAAATTTTCTTTTTATATAATCATTCGCCCAAAAAGGGGCGTGCCTCTTGGGCGAAGTTTTTATTTTACATATTTTCTTGCATTGTTCATTTTTACAAATTCTTCTATTAATTCATCTTCTGTAAATGTTTTCTTTTCTCCTGTTTTAGTGCTTTCTATTTCGAAGCTTCCTTCTTGAGCCTTGTTTCCAAGTACAAGCATGTATGGTGTTCCAAACATGTAGCAATCTTTTATTTTTGCACCTAACATTCCTTGAGCTCTATCGTCTATTATAACTGGAACTCCTGCTTCCATTAATTTGTTGTAAATTTTTTCTGCAACTTCTTTTTTATCATCTACTGCAACTATTTGTAACAAGTATGGTGCAACACTTATTGGTAATGAAATTCCCATTGGTTCTCCGTTTTTTCCATTTACAACGTTTTCTTCGTAAATTGTTGCAACTGTTCTGCTTACTCCTATTCCATAGCATCCCATGTATAGTAATTGCTCGTTTCCGTCTTGGTCTATGTATTTTGCATTCATAGATTCTGTGTATTTTGTTCCTAATTGGAATATGTGTCCTAATTCGATTGATTTTTTAGCTTCTACGTTTTCTTTATCTTGAACTCCGTATTTTTCTCTTAGGTATTCGTCCGCATCTTCTCTTTCTAGAATTTCAGTATTAAATGCTACTCCTGTTGCCTTGTCTACTAATATTGTGTCTTCTCCAATTGGTGATTCTAACATAAATTCCTCTGATAAGTTTCCCCCCATTGCTCCGCTGTCTGCTGCAACTGGTTTTGCATTTAGTCCTAATATTTCGAATATTTCTAAGTATGCTTTTTTAATTTTTTGGTATGTTTTAGCACATTCTTCAGCGTTCAAATCAAAGCTGTATGCGTCCATCATTGGGAATGTTTTTCCTCTTAACAAATATCCTCTTGTACGAATTTCATTTCTGTATTTTTCTCCAATTTGATATAATGTAACTGGCAAGTTTTTGTATGAACTTATTCTACCTCTTACAAAATCTGTAACAGCTTCCTCAGCAGTTGGAGCCATTACGAAGTCTCCCTTATCTGTTTTTACAGAAAGCATAACACCCTCTTCTATGTATTTAGAAAGTCTTCCAGATTCTTCCCAAAGTTTTGCTGGTTGCAATGTTGGAAGCAATATTTCTATGCAACCGTATTTATCTAGAACACCTTTAATAACACTTTCAACGTTTTCTCTTAATCTTAATGGTACATTATTATATGCATAAATCCCTGTTCCATATTGTACTAATTGGTTTGTTTGTAACAAAATATCTTGTGCTGGATAGTTTTTATCCAAATTATTTACTCTTATAGTTCCTAATCCTGTTTGTGATAATCTCATATTTATTTTTGCATGACCCTTTCGTCATACGCTCCTTACATAATAAATTTAGGTTTTTCAGGTTCCCATAAACCTTTCCTTAAATAACAATCTGTGTTTTGCAACTATTCTTTTATTTTTGTCTATATGTTATCGTTTTTTATTACATCTACATTTTCCCTTTCGGGCATTGGAGCCTCAGATGATATCTCTTCATCGTTTTCTATATCTAATTTAACTTCATTTTCTATATTGCTCAAATTCTTCATTTCAGTTTCTTTATCTGTTTTGTCCAGTTCAACTTGACTTTCGTTTTCTTCACTTGGAATTATATCATCAATTACAAGCTGTTGGTTTTCATCTAATTTATATTTTGGTAATTCTGGCAACTCTTCTAAAGAAGACATTCCAAACATCTTTAAGAAATTAGGTGTTGTTGCATACATAGTTGGCCTTCCTGGTAAATCAGCCTTTCCAACATTTTCTATCAGATTAAATTCTAATAATTTGTAGATAGTTCCATCAGAATTTACGCCTCTTATTGCCTCTATTTCTGCTCTTGTAATCTTTGGATTGTATGCAATTACTGCAAGAGTTTCCATTGATGCTTGAGTTAAATTTGGCTTACTTCTCTTATCAAAAATTGGATATAAATACTCATACATTTCTTTTTTAGTAGTAAGCTGGTACCCATCTTCCACTCTTATAATCTCTATTCCTCTATCAGAATTTTTATACTCTTCCTTCATGCTGTCTATTATTGTTACAACATCATCTGAAGAAAGCTCTAGAATTCCCATTAATTCATTTATTTTTATTACTCTTCCTGCGGCAAACAATATAGCTTCTATTATTGCCTTCTGTTTTTCTATTTCCATATATACTATTTCCCTTCTCCAAGGCTCAGTTTTAATTAAAGAATACTAATAATTATAATTCTTTACTTTTCTCCTAAGTTTTATATTACGTAAATATTATACCCTCAAATCCGAGGAGTGTCAATGCCGAATTTGCAAGTAGCTCTTGAATTTTAGAGCTTATATTTATCATTCAGTTTTTAATTTTCATTTCAGAAATGTCGATTTTTTTAGCTTGAATTCTTATAAATATTGTGTTATTCTATATGTAGTTTAGTTAAGGAGCGAAAAATTATGAGTAATGACGAAAAAAACATAGAAATCGTTTCTGGAAACGGCGATAATTTAAACATTTCTCCTGTTTACGATAATCTTGATATTGCAAAACCAAGTGAAGATACAAACACAAAGAAGAATGTTATAATTCCAGATGTTAAAAAATAAGGTTGCATTTTATATAATGCACCTTATTTTTCGCCCAATAGGGACGCACCTTTTGGGGCGAAGTTTAAATAAAACCATTCAAATAAAATGTAAATTTTGAATTTGTAAAAATATCGCCCAAAAAAGGGCGTCCCTATTGGACGAAAGAAAAAAGTGCTCTACATTTCTGTAAAACACTTCTTTCTTATCTTAAAGGAATTTATTTATGTTCAATTTATCTATTTATATAGCCTCTTTATTTTCTTCTACTGGAGCTTCTTCAGCTTCGCCATCGTCTTTTTGATTAACAACTTCTAAGCTTCCAACAGAAACTTCATATGCAACTTTATTTTCTACAGTTCCATCTTCATGTTTCTTTTCGTATTGTCTAGATTGAACTCTTCCTACTAATTTAACTTCTGTTCCAACTTCCATGTTCTCACAGAATCTTGCGGTTCTTCCCCAAGCAATACATGGTATATAGTCTGATTTACTATAAGCTCTGTTTACTGCTAGTAGTATATCTGCTATTTCTCTACCAAATGGTGTTTGTCTGTAAACTGGTTTCTTGCATATATAACCTATTAATGTTACTTCGTTTGATATGAAATCTTTTCTTGCTTCTACTTCACTTTCTTGATCTTCTAACAATGTTACATTTTTTGCAAATACTGTTAGAACTAATTTGTTTTTACCTTCTCCATAACTGTTGTATGATCTAAATTGACCTTCAACTGTTATTTTTGTTCCGATTGGTAACTCTCCGTTTACCATTAATCTTTCTGATATTGTGATTGGTATAATATCAGAATTTCCACTTAGACGTGGAACACTTAAATCGAATATATAGAATTTTTCTCCATATATCTCATGACTAAATCTTTTGTCACTTGTTACTTTTCCCACCATTATAATGTGGTTGTTCTCTGAATATACTGTATCCAACTTAAATTTCCTCCTCTTACTTTTTAAAGTATTTGTTTTTTTCTAACCTACAACTATTATTATACTACCATTTTTTGGTTTTGTCTACATAAAATGTTAAATTTGTTTTATTTTTTTCAAAAATATGCCCATTTTGAGGGCAAAATGCCACTAAAAAAATAATGTTGCTATACAATTTTCATAAAATTTTACTTACTCAGCAATAGTTTTATATTTTTTTAAAACTTCAATACATTGCTCTTGGTCGGATTTCCTTCTGGTTTCTCAAAAGTCGAGCTCGATTTCGTTTTGCAAAAATATAAAATTATTTCTAAAGTTCATTTTTAGTTTGCATACAAACTTGAAAGTGCAATTACTATCATTATATTATACACATTCATATCTGCTCTTACATTAACCTTTATTTCTTGTGGTTCTATCACTTTATCAAACATGCTCTTTATTGTGTGCTGAACACAAATCAATAATTCATCTTCTTCAACGCTAGACACAGTTATATCACTCTTCGAGCTATAACCATATGAAATTACATTGCACGAATCTTCATATTGCAAATTTTCGTTCAAATCCAAATTCAATATTAAATTCTTAGAATTTTTCATTATTTTGCTCATTAATTCATCATTTTCGACACTTCTGTTTAATACCAGCGTTTCTAGTTTTATATTTTTTGTGTTTTCTATGTTCTTATCTTTAATAAACAAAATATCACAATCATTTACCATTTTCTTTGTAATTACTTTATTAAGCTGTGTTTGGCTCTTAGAATCTGTAATTATTTCAATAAAAGGCATTTTTTTCTCCTTTTTTATGGACTTGATTGAAAACAAATTCAATTTTGTCTGTGTCAAATATCATTTCAGACACGGTTACATACTAACTGGTATGTGCCATCTCCATCAAAATTTAATTCTTTCAACCTTTATTAACAATTCTATAATGTAAGTAGCTCACTCGTTGTCACTAACTGATATCCTTGCTTTTGAATGTTTTGTATTATTTTTTCCATGCTTTCTGCAGTATACTTTGCTGAATTATGTAATAAAATTATGCTTCCCGGTGCTAAAGTTTCGTTTATTCTTTCGCACATTTCTTCACCATTTAGTCCATTGTAATCTAATGAATCTATGTTCCATTGAACTGTAAATAACCCTTGTTCACTTGCAATTTGAATTATTTCTCTTGAGTATTCACCATATGGAGCTCTAAAAACTTTTGCCTTTTGGCCTGTTATCTTTTCGATTTCATTAGAACCTTTTGTAATTTCTTCCTTAATATCTGCTGTTTTCTTCTTTTTTAAATTTGTATAGTGATATGACAAATTACCAATCTCATTTCCACTCTGCACAATCTTTTTTATAATTTCAGCATTTGAACTTGCAATTTCTCCCGAAATAAAAAATGTAGCCTTTGCATTTGTTGTAGTTAGTGTATTTAATATACTATCTATATTCTCTACATTTTCTCCACAGTTTATACTTAAACTTACCTTTTTTATTTCAGTTTCCACTTTATATACTGGTAAATTATTTACATTTGATGCTGAAGTTGCAATAACATTTTTTTCTCCATCCCCCAAATGTTCTCCGAATAAAGCAATAGAAAACAGTATTGCAACGGTTCCTATCGATATTAAGTATGATCCAATTTTTCTTTTATTGAATACAAAAAACATATACATGCCTCCTAACTTTAGGTAAGTTATTAACAAGTATATGTTTTCTATAAATATTTATGCCATATTCTATTGTTTACTATAATTATTCTTTCATTTTATTTTTTATGTATTCTATTTCTTCGTTTGCATCTAGTCTTAAGAATATTGGCTCTCCTTTTTCTATTACCTTTAAGTCTGATGTTGTTTTGCCAAATTCTTTTATTGTATCATATTCTTTGCTTGCTTCTTCATTTATTCCTAATTGGCTTAGGATTTTGTTTGATGTTTCTGTCATTGCTGGTTTTATTAGTATTGCTACAATTCTTAGAGTTTCTACTAGATGGCTCATTACTGATTCTAGTTTTTCTGTTTCTTCTTGTTTTGCTAGTGTCCATGGAGCTGTTTCGTCTATGTATTTATTTGCTCTAGAGATTATTCCCCATATTGACTCTATTGCATTTGAAAAATGTAAGTCTTCCATGTTGTTTTCATATTCTGAAATTTTGCTTGCTACATTCTCTTCTAAGTCTGCATCAACATCGTTTATTCTTCCTTTATAGTTTGGCACATTTCCACCAAAATATTTATTTACCATTCCTATAGTTCTGTTTAGCAAGTTTCCTAAATCGTTACATAAATCGAAATTATATTTATTTACGAAATCCTCTGGTGTAAATATCGCATCTTGTCCATATGGGAATTCTTTTAGTAAGAAGTATCTAGTTGCATCTAAGCCATATCTTTCTACAAGCATTTCTGGATATACAACATTTCCCTTTGATTTAGACATTTTTCCGTCTTTCATCATTAAGAAACCGTGTGCATATAATTTCTTTGGTGTTGGTAGTCCAAGTGCCATTAAGAAAATTGGCCAATAAATTCCATGGAATCTTATTATATCTTTTCCAACTATTTGCAAGTCTGCTGGCCAGTATTTCTTAAATAAAGTATCATCATCAGACATATATCCTAACGCTGTTATGTAGTTTGTTAGTGCATCTAACCAAACATAAATTACATGCTTTGGATCTTTTGGTACTTTTATTCCCCAATCAAAAGTTGTTCTTGTAACACATAAGTCTTCTAGTCCTGGTTTTATAAAGTTATTGAATAGCTCGTTCTTTCTAGACTCTGGCTTTATAAAATCTGGATTTTGCTCATAGAACTCTTCCAATCTCTTTTGATATTTTTTCATATTAAAGAAGTAAGATTCTTCTTTCATTTTCTTAACTTCTCTTCCACAATCTGGGCACTTTCCATCAACTAATTGTGTTTCTGTAAAATATGTTTCACATGGCATGCAATACCAGCCTTCATATTCACCTTTGTAAATATCACCTTGCTCCATGAATTTGTCAAAGATTTTCTCTACAATTTTAGTATGTCTTTCCTCAGTTGTTCTAATAAAATCATCATATTGAACATCCATCAATTTCCACAAATCTTTTGCTTGTTTTGCGATCTCATCAACATGTTGTTGTGGAGTTAATCCTCTTTTAACCGCAACCTGCTCAACCTTTTGGCCATGCTCATCAAGGCCAGTAAGCATTCGTGCATCGTATCCTCTTTGCTGTTTATATTTTTTTATTGTGTCTGCAAGCACCGTTGTGTACGCTGTTCCTAAATGGAATTTGCCACTTGGATAATAAATTGGTGTTGTAATGTAAAATGTTTTCTTCTCCATAAAATTAATCTCCTCTCCACGCAAAACTTAAAAAGATATAATCTTGACATGCATCAAAATTACATCTTTACTTCTGCCACATGTTTTTCTTGTAATATTGTAGCAATTTTTTTATGATTTTTCAATAGATTTGTTAATTTTCTTTGTTTCACATTATTTATTTTTTCTATTACTTAGATAATATTTCTTCCACTTCTTTTTCACTTAATTCAACTGCTTTAGCTATTTTCTCTATTGGAATATTTAGCTTGTGTAAATTTTTTACTACATTCCTTTTTTCATTTTCTCTTCCACGTTTTTCTCCTGCTTTTTCTCCAAGTTCTCTGTTCGTTTTCATCTCGACATCGTATCTCATAATGCTCCATTCACGTTCTTCATACTTTGCAACTTCATCTGGATTTTGACTTAATTTATTTAGTTCTTTTACTGTTTTGTCTATTTCTTCATTTTCTTTTGCCGACATTTCTACTTTCTCCTCCTTGCTTCCGTCTATTAACCATAGCCATTGCTCTAGCTTTGTGTTGCAGTCTGGATTTTTTTGTTCAAATTTTGGTAATTCTATAAAGTGCATCTCAAATGTATTTGTTGCCTCTTCCTCTTCTTTTTTATAACCCATATCAACAAATTCTATTGGTTTCGTATTCTCATATTTCATTCTTGCTATTGAATGATAAGAATTTCTTTCCATTTTACCATCTCATTTACTATTTTTCAACTAATAAGTAAAATTTTTGCATATTTTCTGTTACTCGATAATACTTTTTTTGTTATGTTTCCTTATATTAAAATATAAATTAATTTTTTAAAATTATATTTTTGTTATACACTACTGTATTTCATGTGTTTTGGGGTATAAAAACTATTATCATGTAACAATTTTTGTACTTTTAGTTTTCTTTGCACATTCCAAATTTAAATTCACGTTCTTCTTTTATACACATTATATTATGTATAAATAAGCTATCATATTTTTTTCTGTTAAAATGTGGTTATCATCAAGAATAATTTATTTGAAAGGACATAATAACTGTGCAGTTTAAAAGAATAAAAGATTTACGTGAAGATAATGATTTGTTTCAAAGAGATATTGCAAATCTGTTAGGTATTTCTCAGCAATATTACTCTGAATATGAAAGTGGTAAAAGAACAATAACTATTTCTCACCTAATTACGCTTGCTAAGTATTATAATGTTTCCATTGATTATCTAGTAGGGCTTTCTAATTTTAAAGATGAAAATAACAAAACGAATAAACTTGCTTAAGCATAAAAATTATCCGTTTTACTTCATTTTTACACATTTTCTACTCATTTACTAATTTTTTCCTTTAAAATTTCAAAAAAAAATAACCGCTATATTTCTATAGCGATTATTCATATGTAATTATTTTTTTTCTTCATTTTTTGAAGACTTTGGCATTTCAATATCGTTTGTTACTATGTTTGCTCTGCCTAATACCATTACTAATCCAATGAATAGTAGGATTATTCCAACAACTATTAACATTACACATGTTGCAATATTGTTACCTTGTATACTGCCTTGAATTCCAGCAAATAACATGCTAACACCAATTATTGCTAATAATATCCAAAATACCCATACTATTGTTTTTACTTCTTCGTTTTTCTTAGCCATGTTTGTTCCTCCTTCGTTAATTCTTTCTACATTATATTGAATAATTTTACAAAAGTCAATATTTTCGTTTATACTTCTCTACATTTTATTATCAATCTTTGTGTTCCGTAATTTTTACATGTGATTAATGTCATCTCTTTTTTTCCATTAGTTAACTGGCTAGTACAACTAACATCTGTTGGATCTACTATGTATTTATTATAAGCCTCATATGTAACTGTTTTTCCTGTGGCCAAATCTTTTAAAGTGGCTATATCTCCTATTTCCATTTGATTTAACTTTCCAAATAATTTTCCATTTGCATAATTATGGCCTACTATACAATAGTTTCCTATTTTATTTGGACCATTGCCCCAGTATTTATTTAATGATATTTTTAATAATTCATCTGATGTTTCTGAAAGTACTGGATAACTTATTCCTATACAAGGTATAGATAAAATAGATTCTGTCATATCTGCATATGGATCTTCTTGGGAATCCTTGTTATCTGAAGATTGATTCTGGTTTGGTGTATCATGAATTTCTCCATCTGCATCATTTGATTCTTGTTCATCTAGCGCTATTACTAATACATCATTTACTATGTTTTTGGTTGTATTATCATTAGCAATTGTATTGTTAGTATTTTCTATTTGGCTTAATATTGCATGCGCCACTTCTTCGCTCTTATTTCTATCATTTTCTGCATATATATAATATGAAAATAAAACACAAATTAAGAAAACGGATAAAAAGAATCTTATTTTATACATTCTTTTTTTACGTTTTATTTCTGGTGTTATGTATAACTTTTCAGTGACTAAAATTTGATTCATTTTGTACCGCATTCCTCCCTTTTTTTATTTTTCAAAATTTACATATCTATTATGATTATAACATTTTTTGTTTTATTTTTAAAGGCCTTTTTTTATTTTTGACATTACCTCCAAAATTACTAGTTTTACCTCCTCACAATATTATTTTCATAATAACATGTTTTTTCATTTTTTTAATTTTTAGTAATATAACTAAATATTTATGTTTTATTTTTTCTCACTAATATAATCTGCAATTTTCCCAAATTGTTCTAATGTTAAACTCTCTCCTCTTACATTTTCATCAATTTTAAGCTCTATCAACATATTTTTTACATCTTCCTTACTATGCATTATGTTGTTATTTATTAGCACATTTGATAGTGTTTTTCTGCGTTGCATAAAGCTCTTTGATATTATATTGAATAGTAATTTTTCATCTTTTACTTGAATTTTTTTATCTTTTCTAACTTTTAATTTAATTACTTCAGATTCGACTTTTGGACTAGGTACAAATGATTCTTTTGGAACTTTTATAATACTTGTTGTATCTGAATAATATTCAACAGCATATGTTATTGCTCCTGCAAGCCTTGTTCCTGTTTTTGCGCTTAATCTTTCTGCAACTTCTTTCTGTACCATTACTATTATTTCATCTATATCTAGTCTGTTTTCTAACAATTTCATTATAATAGGTGTACTAATATAATATGGCAAATTTGCAACTATTTTTACATTTTTTATTTCTGTTTGTTTTCTTTTTTCTGCAATTATTTCATTCAAATTTATTTTTAATATGTCTTCATTTATTATTTCTAATTTACTTTCAGCTTGGTCGTTTATATTTAGAATAAATCTATCTTGTAATATATTTACCATTCTTTTATCAAGCTCTACTGCAATAACATTATTTGCTTCTTTCAATAGTCTATTAGTTAAAACACCAAGTCCTGGTCCAATTTCTATTATTAAGTCTTGCTTATCTATGTTAGAGCTACGTATTATTTCATCTATAACATTATCATCTACCAAAAAGTTTTGTCCCAAACTTTTATTAGCCTGTATTTTATATTTATGTAATATTAGTTGTGTTTCTTCATATACATTCATTTTTCGTATTCCTCTCTTCTATTTGCAGTTTTAGCTAATAAGTGTTGCACCTACTATCCCCGCATCATTACCTGCTTGAGCAGTTAATATTTTAGGTGGATTTTCTTTATTGAATAAATATTCTCCACTATAAATTTTTTCTTTTAATCTCCCGAATATTAATTTTTCATAATGCGACATACTTCCACCTATACTTATCGCTTCGGGTTCTAATATGTTTATTATGTTTGCTATTCCTAATGCTAAATTATCAACATATTCTTCTAATAGATTTTTCACATCATCATTATTCATATTTTCTTCTACTGCTTTTGTTAAGTCTGCAGCACCAACATATTCTGTAATTCCTAGTATTTTTTGCATTTGCTCTTTGAATTTTTTCTTTGAGCAATACACTTCAAAACAACCTTTATTACCACAGTTACACTTTTCTCCATTTTTATTTATTACCATGTGTCCAAATTCAAAACCAGCATTACGCATAGGTCTTATAAATTTACCTCCAAAGAAAGCAGCTCCGCCAATTCCTGTACCGATGCACAAAAATACACAATCATTATAATCTTTTAGTGACCCTTTGTATTTTTCTGCTAATGCCGCACATTTTCCATCATTTTGTATATTTATTTTTAAATTTTTACTTCCAAATGCTTCTCTTAATTTTTGAGTAATATTAAACTCTTTTATTTCTAAATTCACAACATTTTTAATATAGCCATCTTTTGGATTTCCAGGTGTTGCAATACCAATACTCTCAATCTGACATAAGTTATATCTTGTACTCTGTAATATTTCATTAATTCCGTGAACAATTGAACTTACTATATAATCTTCTAAACTTACATTTCTTCTATCATTCATATAATAAGTTCTTTTTTCTATTATTTCGCTATTTTCATCTACCAAACCAATTGCAACATGGCTTCCACCTAAATCTATTCCAAATTTCATAAATAGTCTCCTTTGAATTTCACAATACAATATTAACATATAATTTTAAAAAATGCAAAAAAATTCGCCCAAAATGGGGCGTCCCCATTGGGCGAAGGTTTTATACTCCTGCTGCTGAAAACATGAATGTTCCCATGTATACTTGAATACAAGGTACAAGTACAACTACAACAACAAATATTAATAAAATACCAACTATCGAATATACTAATTGTGGCAATACAGCCATAATTTTATCCATTGTATTTTTTATATCAACATCCATATATTCTAATAATTTTTCCATCATTGCAGATAAATCTGTTTGCATACCTACTTTTAACATCTCGGTTATCATTGTTGAACCAAGGCCTGCTTTTTCGAATGGTTCTATCCATGATGTTCCAACTAAAATATTGTTTATAGATGTTTCTACCATTGCTCTCATAACAAAGTTATTTACTACGTTTTTGCTGACATCTAATGCATCTTGAATTCTCATTCCATTCTCTAGGTTTAGTAACATTGCTCTCATAAGCCTCGAGTAATCCATAGTATAGTTTAACTTTCCAAATATAGGCATTGTATATTTAAAATAGTCAAAGTTATATCTTCCTTTTGGAGTATTTATATATGCAATTATTACTGCTGCTATTGCTCCAATTATTCCAACTGGTACATACCAGTGTGCAGCAATCCATTCTATTACATGTGAGAACGCTATTGTTATTCCAGGTAGTGTATCTTTTGTACCAACTTCATCATACACATTTTGTATTGTAGGTATTGTGTATAAGCTTCCTACAAATAATAATGCTATTAATGCTACCAATTGTATTACATTTGGAATTATTATTTTCTTTAATTTTTTAGACGTATCTGTGCTAGTATCTAAGTATTTTACCGCCTGTTGAAGTGATTGAGTTAAGGAACCTGAAAGTTCTCCAACTTTTATCATATTTATATATATATATGGAAATATATTTTCATAATATTCCATTGTTGTATACATATATTCTCCTGCTTCAAGACCAGCTAATATATCTTCCAAAACACCTCTAAATGTAAGGTTTTCTGTACTCTCTATTATTGTGCTTAATGCATGAATATTGTTAAAATCTGCTTTTTTTAGTAAATAAAAATTTTGCGTAAATACCATTATATCTCTTGTGGTTACTTTTTCTTGCTTGGAAATAGCAAGGTTTACTTTTTCCACAAATGATTGCTTTTTTCTACCTCTTCCTTGTATTACACTTGAAGAGTTTGCAGTTTTCATTATTTCATCTATATCAGTTACATTTTTCTTTTTTGTGTTTACTTTTTTTCTTCCATAACCTACTTGAACTACATCTATTGGTGTCAAGTTGCCTTCTTTTAGTCTTTTTACTAGTGATTGTTTGTTTCCACTTTCAACCCTGTTTTTTACTATTACTCCTTCTCTAGTAATGGCTCTATATACATATTCTGGCATTTTTTATCACAAACCTCCTTTTTTGTTCAAATTCAGTTTTAATTTTCTAATATAATTTTTGAGGATTATCTAAAAGTCAACATTTATACTTTTTAATCCAAACTAATATCCAATATGGTTTCCGTTGTTTCCTCTTTTTATTTTTAATTGCATTATTGTTCTATTTAGAATCTCTATGTTCTTCTCTTCTATTTGAGCCTTTGCTTGGTCTAATGTTATTCTGTCATCAACAAATAATTCTGCAATTGAGTTTATTAGTCCTATGCTTCCATTAGCAGAGTTACTTTGTATTGCGTCTTCTATTTCCGAAACACTAAGCTTTTCTTTTCTTATTATACCAGAAATAATATTATCTACAACCATAACTTCTGGAACTAATACCAATTTTCCATCTTTTCCACGAATTAATCTTTGTGATGTAACTAATTTTAATAGTGAAGCTATCATATATTTTATACTTTGTTGGTCTGATATATCGTAGAAGTTTATCATTCTATCGATTGTTTCTGCACAAGATTTTGTGTGTAATGTTCCAATTACTAAGTGGCCTGCTTCTGCTGTTTCTATTGCAGCATCCATTGTTTCTCTATCACGAATTTCTCCAATTACTAGAATATCGCAATCCTCTCTTAAACAGTTTTTAACACCATCTTTATATGTTAAAACATCTTGTCCATATCCTACTTCTTTTTGTACTATTACAGATTGTTTACATTTATGCTTAAATTCTACTGGGCTTTCAAGTGTTAGTATTTTCTTATTTTGTGTTTCATTTATTTCATTTATCAGTGCATTTAAAGTTGTTGTTTTACCAGAGTTTGTCTTACCAGTTACAAGAACTAAACCTTGTGGTTGGTACATCATTCTTCTTACTATATCTGGAACACCTAGTTCATCAAATGTTGGTAATTCATTTTTTATAAGTCTTAATGTAAATACTGGAACATCTCCAGATAAAGATATGTTAACTCTGAAACGAAGTCCGTTAAACTCAAATGATGAATCTAGTTTTTTTGTTTGTGTAAAAACTGCATCTTTATCTATGTTACCTCTTATGAAATAATCATAAATATCTGCCATATCTTCTGGCGTAAGATTATCACATCCTTCGTATGGAGTTAAATGTCTTGCAATTCTTAGCATTGGTCTAATTCCACTTATTAAATGCACATCTGATGCATCTTTTTCTATTGCTGTTTTTAAAATATCATCTACATCTACCATGTTACTCTCCTTTTGGTATATTACCTTTATTTTAATATATAACTAATTTAGAGTTTAATTCTTTTAGTGTTGTATATCCATCTAAAATCTTATTGAATCCATCTATTACTAAAGGCTTATACCCTTCTTCCATAGCTTTTTTTCTAATTTCCAAGCTTGACTCACCTTTTATTACTAGTTCTTTTATAGCTTCAGACATATCTAATATTTCGAATATACCAATTCTTCCATAGAAGCCACTATCGTTACAATATTGACACCCAACAGTATCATATGTGTATTTTCCTGTGAAATCATATTCGACTCCGTATTTTTTTGCTATTCCATTAATTATATTCTTTTCTTCTTCTGTATACTCTCTTTTTACTGCACATTTAGGGCATACCTTTCTTACCAATCTTTGAGAAAGTGAAGTTGCAAGTGTACTTGCTATATCGTAGTCAGAAACTCCTATTTTTCTTAATCTAGTAATAACCTCTATACTGTCTATTGTGTGTATTGTTGATAAAACGTAGTGTCCTGTTTGACCTGCTTGCATAGCAATTTCTGCTGTTTCTCTATCACGAATTTCTCCAACAAGAATTATGTCTGGATCTTGTCTTAAAACAGTTCTTAAAGAATCTGAAAATGATGTTTTTGCATCAATTTCGATTTGGTTTAGCCCTGGAATTCTTATTTCTACTGGGTCTTCAATTGTTGTAACATTTATTTCTGGTTTATTTAAGAAATCTATAATACTGTACAATGTTGTTGTTTTACCTTCTCCAGTTGGAGCAGCAATTAAAACTATGCTGTTTCTCTTATTAAAACATTTTTTTACAAGCTCTGGATCATTTGGAAATCCTAATTCAAATATTTGTTGTACGTCTGCATTTTTCTTTAAAAGTCTTAAAACAAATTTTTCACCATAGACATTTTTCTGTGAAGATACACGAATATTATAATCACTATATAGCAAAATTCTACCATCTTGAGATTCCTGTTTTTCTTGATGCATGTTAGAAATTGCCTTTAATCTTCCTATTAATTGTGCTTGCTTATCTTTTTCTATTGTTGCAGCAGTTACAAGCTCTCCATCTATTCTGTATCTTACTCTTATAGAATTTTCTTCTGGCTCTATATGAATATCACTCGCTCTTTTTTCCATACCATTTTTTATTATAGAATTTACAAGCTCTGATATATCTGCATTAACATCTATTTTTTCTGTTGCAGCAATTTCCATAGAAGTTAAAATTTCATCAATAATGCTATCAAAAGTAATATATCTCTCCATTATTAAGCCTTTGTTTAAAAACAAAAGCCTCATATTTTCTAGCATTCTCTGGTTAGCCGTGTTCGAAAAACATACTTTTATTTTTCCACTACCCACCTCAAAAGGTATTGCTTTATTTCTTCTTGCAATATCAATAGGTAAATACTCTGGTATATTTATTCTTATATCTGAAGCACTAAGCAACATAGGTTTTTCACCTAATATATCTGCTATTGCAGCAATTAGTTTTGATGGATTACCTATATGTAATTCATATAATATATCTCCAATTTTTTTTGAAGGGTGCTCCTTTTGGTACTCTAATGCCTTATTTATATCTTCTTCACCAACAATTCCTCTTTTTACAAGCTCAATTCCAATTGGCTGTGTTCTTCTGTTATCCATACTTATAATATCCTTTCCAAGGTTAAATTTTAATTATTAAATATTTTTAACCTTCAACTCTTTTTATAAATAATTTACCAATATCTTAGAACATAATCTATCTTTTGATTTATTAAATTTTGCGTTGAATCACCAACAATAATTTTCACCGAAAGTATATTTTTTTGAAAATTATCTACTGTTTTTGTTGAGTTAGTTACAGAAAAATATTGAACATTCGAAGCAACTTTAAATTCTCCTCTATATATGCATTTTTCTGTTTCATTGTATTTATATTCTGTTCCATCTTCAAATTTAATTGTTTTTGCTGTTTCATCAACGACTACAGCACTGTTACTCTTTGAATCACTAATTAAACAACTATTTAGTGTGTCAAAATCTCCCGCATTTTCTGCAGCATCTTTCATCATTCCTATGTTATTGTAAAACAAACTACTTACTCCAGCCATTATTCCTACTATGGCTGTTAACACAATAATATAAATAGTAAGAGTTAACAATGTTACGCCTTTTTCTGACTTTAAACAATTATTGGTCATTTTCTCACATTTCTCCTTCAGATGTTCATGTAATTATTTTTCTTTTACTTTTAATTTGTTAATAGTTATTGATTTTTCTTCACCATTTACATCATATCTCACTGTAATTATTGCCTTTTTAAATGAATCTTCTAGTGTTTCAGTACTAAATTCTACTTTATAATCGTCACTTATATCAACTTCTCCAAGGGCTTCTAAATATGAAACAAAACTATCATTAACTTTTTCAAAACTTTTTTCATCAACTTTTTCTAGTATGATTGTTGCGTACGCCATTGCATTTGCACTTTTTCGTATTTCTACTACTGTACTATAAGTGTTTACCATAAGTGAAATTATAACACCAGAAAATATACTTAATACTATAATGCCAATTGTTAGGTCAATTCCTGTTATTCCCTTATTATTTGATATAATTTTTTTCATATTTTTTTGTTTTCCTTTCTCAAGGTATGCTTTACATTCCAACCAAAATTATCCTTTGTAAAAAATTATACAATTTGTAGTTATTAGAGTAATTATGTTTGTAACACATAAGAAAAATCCTATTGGTAACTTTTTATTTGTTTTACTATAGTTTGCCCTTTTTTGATTAATTTTATCAATTAAAACTTTTATAGACATTGCTAAAAGCGTAAATATTACAGTTAATATAGAACAATATTCATATGTGAATATTAACATTATATTAAGTAAAATTAAACAATCCAATGTATAATTATTCTTTACTTTCTTCTTATAATAAATGGTATTTGCCATAGTTAATATTACTAATGTTAATAAGTATATGACATATCTATAAATACTAGCAGAGTCTACTATACATAGATATATTATATACACTGCTTCTACTATTGTAAGATATAATGTTACTTCATTTTGGATGTTTATTTTTTCTTTATCTATTCCAGACACGATAAATAGACCAGCTATATATAGCAAGCCAAAGATAAAATATATTATTGTTTGTGCTGTTAAAGTATATATGTTAAGCTTTATTGATAGTGCAAATAATACAAATACCAATCCTGAGCAAAATTCTAGTATGAAATACCTAGGACGTATTTTTTCTTTACAATATCTGCACTTTGCTCCTAAGAATATATAACTAAATAATGGTATCATATCCCAGAATGATAATTTATGGTTGCATTTTGGGCAATATGACCTTGTATGTGTTATATCTTCTCCTCTTGGTATTCTATAAACAGCAAGTGTAAAAAAACTTCCAAAAGTTATTCCTATAAGGAATATGTAAATATATAATAGTAGGTTCATGTTTCTCCTTGTATACTTAGAGTTTAAAATTTATTAATTATTTTTATGGTATAATTTTTCATTCTACCTATAAAACTGATCTTTTTATGTAAAAAAGGTTACCTAAAAAGGTTTTTTTAAATGTTTTAGGTAACCTTATTTTATGAATATAAACTTTTTATATTCTTAGTATTAACTATTTAGCTGTTTTATCAACAATATACTTAGTCATATCAACTTTTATATCATATGTTGCTGTACCTTTTGTATATGTTATAGTATCTGTAGAACTTGATTTAACAGTAAAAGCAGAATCATTAATCTTCTCTACAACATAAGCAACATTAGCTGTCTTACCTGTTGGTAAAGTATTTGATAGAACTTCTATTTGTACAGCTTTAAGGCCTGATTCGATAACATCTTCAGCATAAGCTTTATCTTGAGCTGTTTGAGTTTCTTTAGCTTTTGTAACTATACCATTGTTTCCTAATACCATGCTGATTGAAACACCTGCTAATATTAAAAGAACAACTATAGTTACAACTAATGCTACTAATGTGATACCTCTTTCTTTCTTAAACATACTTAATTCCTCCTTTGATAAATTTTTTGTATATATTTTTTATAAAAATATAACCGAATTTAATTATTTTCCACTAATATTATTAAAATAGTGGTCTGTTGAGTCCGGATTCTTGTTTGTGTTATTGTTTCCAGACGGTGTAGTTGTATTTTCTGTAGTATTACCCGATGCAGAACTTGTAGTGCTTGAAAATGGGTTTGCTTTTCCAGATTCATAGCTTTTGTCTTGTTTTTTTATTGTTAAGTCTGAATCTGTTATTTCACGTGTTATATTCTGTTTTGGATAATCTACTATTTCTTGACTTATTTCATCCTTTATTGTATTGGATGTTTTATATGCTTCTACAGTACTTGGAACAACCTTATTGGTTGGTATATAGTCGTAAAAAATAACTCCAAAAACTAGACATACTGCTATGCATAAAAGTAATATTATAAATATTTCTTTTATTATTGACTTCATTTTTTACTCCTTTCCTACTGTACTGTGGTGTTTGTGCTTGTAGCACTTCTTGAACCTGAAACTGTTTCAGCTTTTATAGCCACATTATTTACTGTAAATGTTGCTGTTACATTTTCCCCACTAGCAGTCATCTTGAAGTTTTCTATCCTAAATGCCAAATCAGAATCATTTTCTAATGCATATATATAGCTTATAACTCCAACATAACTTCCTGTAGTTGTAAAGTTCAATGTATACTTGTTATTTACTCCTGTTGATGATACATCCCATTTTAGTGTAACACCCTCTTTTGTAGCATATGACCCAACTTTATTCCATAAGAATTCCATTGCATATGTCTGTTCAAGATTTGCTTCTTGTATTTCTTCATCTGAACTTACACTCGCTAAATCTAAATATTTTTGCTTAGCTGTTGTAAGGTCTTTAGTTGCTGTTTGTAAATCGTCAATTTTCTTTTTATAAGTTACGTTTTTAAGATTGTTTAATTCATCTACTTCATTATCTAAATTTAAACTTTCTTGTTTTATATTACTAATACTTAATATATGAAAACTTCCGACTGTAAGTCCCTTTACCATACATATAATTATAACAACTGTTAGAAGTATAGAAATTACTGTAATTAAAATGTCTTTCATGGCAACTCTCCTTCTATTACAATTTTTACAATGTTACCTTCTTTTGTCGCTTCTGAAGATACTACAGATGAAGGTGTTAATACTCCTTTAGATTTTAATAAAGCTTTAAAATATGCTAATTGTTCATATTTTTCTGATTGAGCATTTATTACAATCTTTCTGGCACTTGGGTTTTCTATTGATGTAAGCACTACTTCTTTTGGAATAACATACATTATCTCACTTAAGAATGTAGTAATTACATTTTTATATGCATTCTTTGTATTTGCAGCATCTGATGCATTTTGTAAATTTGTTGTAAGTGTTGTATATTCAGATGTTTTTGAATTTATTTTTTCTTTATCTCTATCTATCAATGTTATTTGAGTATTTATATCAGTTTTTGTATCACTAATTTCTTTTTCTTTTTCTTGCATTCCATAGTCTATATACGTTGCAAGCCCTCCATAAACAACTAATAGTACTAATACTCCGAAAAAATCACGCATAACCCATTGTTTTACTTTTGGTGAATTCAAATTGATATTTATTTTCTTTTTACCATTGTCTTTTCCTTTTTTTCCACCAAATGTAATATCTGAGCCTAATGCTTCTTTAAGTTGCTTCCAAGTATTCTTTTTATTGAAGTTCATATTTGCAAGTCCATATTCAAGTCCTTGCAATGCAAGTGATATTGCAGAGTTTACCTCAATATAGTCTTTCATATTAACCTTTGGGCTATCTTCTATAAAGAATGGTTTTAATATTTCACATTTTATTCCATCTAATAGTTCTTCAAAGTATAAATCTATATTGTTTATTACAGAAGCTGTTCCTGTAATGTATACTTTGTTTATCTTTATTAATGATGCCCCTATTACATCTTTTACTTGGTTTGCTATTGTAAATAAGTTTGGTACAATATATCCCAAATAATCATTTTCTTGTTGCTGTAGTCCTTGTCCTTCCATAGTATAAATAGTTGTATTTTTGCATATTTCATATGCTTTTAAATATGAATTTTCTTTTGCATTTATTTCGTCTAAAATCTGTTGTGCTCCAACATCAAGGTTTTGAACATCATATATTTTGCTTCCCACAAGTGTTGTAATACTTGTTTTATCTTCAATATTTACTATTAATGCATTTTCCTTTTCATTTGTCTGTGCAATATTTGGAATCGTTAATGCAATTGGTGTTATGTTCTGTAATTTCTTACCATCAAAATTTTGTATCACTTGATTTATTTTCATTTTGTTTTCTGAAACATGTATTACTTTTATCTTTGTCTTATCATTTTGGTCATTAACAAGCGCATATCTTGCTTCAAGTGCATTTGGATTGTATTGTTTTTCTGTGCATAAAGACTCAAACTCAGTTTCAATTGCCTTTGCCAAATCTTTTTTATTCAATAAATCTGACATATAAAAATAATTGTACATTTCGTCTGTAATATTTACACTTATTGGGTCTTTAAAGCTAAAGGTCTCAGATACTATTTGGTCAATTGTTTGTAATAAATCAGAATATATTTTTATTCCGAAGGCATCAACCTTTAAGTCATCTTTTTCTTTAGTTATTTTCGCATATTTTATTATATTGCTATCTATATATATTCCTAAACAACTAGCCATCCCGATTCCTTTCACTTATTTTTTCTATATTTATGTTTTACAATTTTCATCAAAAAAATACAATAAAATATAAATTATAATTCATTCATTAATATTTTATCTTTTTTTAAGAAAAAGTCAACATATATGAGTGAATAGTAATTAAAATGTAATATTGTAATATTTCTGAAATTTTTAACAAAATAATAACATGTATTTTTAATCCAGCCATAAAAAATAATACTTTATTTTTCAAGTTTTAAATTTTTAATTAGAATTTCATGTTATTTTCTAATCAAATTTTTTAGCTTTTGAAAAATAAAGTACTATCTTCTATTATAATTATTTATGCTACTAATGTTTTTATTATTGCTACTACTATTATTAAAATTCCAAATATAACTCTATATACCGCAAATATTTTGAAACTTCCTTTTTTTATATACTTTAGTAAGAATTTTATTACTAATAAACCTACCAAAAAGCTTGCTAATATACCTATTATAAATGGCACGCTAAATACAAAATCTTTAAATTTCAACGTTGTTGCAGCAAAAACTATTGGTGTTGATAATAAAAAAGAGTATTTTGTTGCAGCTTCTCTAGTTACACCCATGGCTCTTGCCGTTGTAATGGTAACTCCAGAGCGAGATACTCCTGGTATAAAAGCAAGTGCTTGTGATAATCCAATTAAAAAAGTTTGTTTTAGTGTCATTTCTTCATATTTTACTTTATTCTTGGAATTTTTATCTACAAAGTACAATACAACACCCATAACCATTAATGCTATTGCAATTATTATTGGTCTATTTAACATGTCTTGGCAGAAATGGTCTAATAAGAATCCAATTATTCCTCCTGGTATTGTTGCTAAAACTATGTACCAAAACATTCTTCCTTGTACTGTTTTTTCCTTCTTAACAGCGTATTTAAATCCACCTTTAATAAGTTCAATCCAATCTTTAAAAAATACCATTATTATCGCTAGTAATGTTCCAAAATGAAGTGCAACGTCAAATCCATTAAAAGCTTCTGTAAAGCCTGGTTGGTTTATCCATCCAAACATCCATGGTATAATATTTAAATGTGCAGAACTTGATATAGGTAACAATTCTGTTATCCCTTGCACAATTCCTAAAATAAGTGCCTGATATATTTCCATTTTCTTTTTCTCCTTATATTTTATTATATTTTCCTACATTATAAATATGAATATTTAATATTAGCAAAGTAATACACAATATAATCCTATTTTTATAATCTCTTTACTTTATAAATGTAACTTTTACATTGTTCTTTTACTTTTTCCTAAAAATTTTCATATTTCTATAATCTTATTCTTTCTCTATTTCATTATCTAAATTAATTGTTTGCTGTTTTGTTTTCTTTACATTTTCCATCATTTCTATATCATTGTTATTTAATTTTCCAACTATCTTACAAGTATTATCTAAATATATGTCTATGAACATTTCTTTTTTACTTAATGTTCTCTTCTTGTTTTTCTTTTTACCATCTACGCTTAATCGTGGCTTATTTACTTCATCAATTATTGGCATAAATATATTTTCATCAGCCATTTTATCGTATAATGTTGGATTTTCTTCTATAGCAATATTCGCATAATTCTTTGCTTTTTCAGTTTCGCCTTTTATCATTGCAATTCTTGCCAAATAGTAATATGCTCCAGATTCTACTTCTTCTGCTTCTATACATTCCATGAAATACTTTTCTGCTTCTTCTAAATCGCCATATAGCAAATTAATTTGACCCAAGCTATAACGTGCATGATATAACACGCTATTTATCTGCGCTGCTTTTTCATAGCATTCCTTCGCCTTTGCAAAATCATTTAACAAAGTATATGTCATTCCTAAATTATAATATAAATCATAATCTGCTGGTCTATATTTTAATGCATTCATGTAGACTTGAACAGCTTCTTTAAATTCTTTCTTACTATTTAATATATCTGCTAAAATCATGCTTGCCTCATAGTAATCTGGTTTCTTCTTAAGAAGCTCACCTAAAATTTGAATAGCTTCCTTTTCTCTTCCAATATTACCATATAGCTTTCCTATTTTTAAATATATTCCTTTTTCTTCTTGATTTAGCTCATAAGTTTTTTCATATTCTTCTAAGGCAAGCTCATATTTTTCTTCTTTCTCATAGATTGTTGCTAAATATTTATGACCCTGTATTGAATTAGGATATTTTGCTGCTAATTGTTGTAAATATTTTTTTGCAATATCTTCTTTTCCTATTAATATAGTAACTTTTGCAACTATTATATAAAATACTTCTGCAAAATCAATCTTTTTTTTATATTCTAGCCATATAAAGAAAATCGGTAATATTACAGATAATAAATACATTATTAATTTTACAATTGCACCAAAGCTTTTACCAAAACTTAATTCTATAAAATTTATAGCAATTCCGACAAATTGCATAATTAATAAATAAACATAGCTTGTATCATTTTTTCTTATAAATTTTATAAAAATGAGTATAAATAATGTAAACGCAAACAAGTTGAATATTATTTTTTCAAGCATTGTTCTCTCCTTAATTATTTATTTTCAAACTCTTTTTTATAATTTTCCAGAGCATCTTGTATTATTCTTTCAGCATCTTCTCTCCCCATCATTTTATCTACAGTTGTTTTCTTTCCTTCTAGTTGTTTATACACTTCGAAGAAATGCATAATTTCTGCAGATGTTTGTGCTGGTATTTCAGATATATCTTTATACTCATTTAAGAATGGGTCATTCTTTGGTATAGCGATAATCTTTTCGTCATCCTCTCCACAGTCAGTCATTCTAAGCACTCCAATAGGATAGCATTCTACCAATGTAAGTGGATAAATTTCCTCTTGGCAAAGTACAAGAACATCAAGTGGGTCATGATCTCCCGCATAAGTTCTTGGTATGAAACCATAATTTGCTGGATAGTGTGTTGCTGTATATAGTACTCTATCTAATCTTAATGATCCAGTTTTCTTATCAAGTTCGTACTTATTTTTACATCCTTTTGGTATTTCAATTACTGCTACAAAATCATCTTTTTTTATTCTTTCTTCGTCAATATCATGCCAAATATTCATATAAATTCCTTCTTTCCTTTTTGATATTTTTTATTTTAAGGCATTTATATGAAAAAGTCTAGTATTTTAAGAATAAATCTAAAAATTTTCAATTTTCAGTCTTTACTCTACCCTTTATACTTCTCTATAAAATTAAATTTTTCAATAAATTTGTTTGTATGCAAAAATTTATTTGATAAATTTTCTGTGCAGTATTTCCTATTATATATATAATAAATTCCAAACGTTTAATTTTAATTATAACATTGCTTCAGAAATCAAACAAATTATACTATCTTATTTTTATCAGTTTTCTACACAACTTATTAAATCCACTCTGACTGAGATATTGAATAGATTGACTTGATAAGAGTTTTTCTTCCATGGCAAATCTATTCCATTCTTTTTCAGAAGGAATTAATTTTGTTATATTCATATACAATTGTAGAGCTTGTATACTTTGGTTGTATTTTTCTAACATTACCATCTCACCCTATATAATTCTGTTATTTCTACATTTAATGCTCTAGCAAGTCTTACCATTACAAGTAAGCTTGGACTTTTAAATGCTTTCTCAATATCACTAATGTGCGCAACTGATACTCCACTTTTTCTTGACAATCCTGAAATTGTCATTCCTTTTTGTTCGCGCACCTCTTTTACTAATATTTCTATATGCATATTTCTTTCACCGGTTCTTCTTAAAAATTTTAAATATTAAATCATACCTAGCTTTCGCTATGGCGAATATTGTAACTTTTTTATTTATTTTTACTTGAATGTTTATTATTAGAAACAGTGCTCTACCTAATATAGCTATTATTTTGCGTAATTTATAATATCACATTTTTTGGAAATCTTATTAAAAATCGTTCGACATTTTCTTATTAAAAATTTACTCCTCTTTTATTTTTTCGCTTTTTTTTGCAAATATACATATATTTATCAATTTAATTGTCAAAAAAGCTTATTTAATTCAACTTTTAAATTTTTTAGTATTTTTTCATTTTTTCTATTGACAAATGGTTATGCTTTGTAGTACAATACATTTTGTTAGCCAGTTAAGTGACTTATATGCAGATGTGGCGGAACTGGTAGACGCACAGGACTTAAAATCCTGCGGTTGAATAAACCGTGCCGGTTCGATTCCGGCCATCTGCACCATTAGAACCTCAAGTAGTTCGTAAGATATGCTTGAGGTTTTAATTTATAAAAATGTGCAAAGTTCTAACAAAAGTTCTAACACTTTTCCAAAATTAGAATTTTTATAAATAGTTAGAAATGTATTTTTTAAGACAGATTACCTAAATAGCGAGTTTGGTAATTTGTTCTTTTTTTGTATCTTTTGTATCTAATGCAAGTTTATTTTCAATTACATTTGCAGATACCTTTTTATTTTCTATATCTGCATGGGCATATCTTAGCGTAGTTTGGAAATTAGAATGACCTAGCCATATTTGTATATCTTTAACTGGTACACCATTTTGAATTAATAAAGTACCACAGCTATGTCTTAAATCATGTAGCCTAATGTGTCGTATATTGTTATTATCTAATATTTTACTAAAAGTTTGTGTTACATATCCAGGTTTCATTAATTCTCCATTTTGCATTAAACAAATATAGTCTTTATAATCATTGCAATAAGTATTGCCATAAAATTTTTTATATTCATCATATTTTTCTTTATAAGAATTTAGTAAATTTGCTATAAAATCAAATAAAGGCAAAGTCCTATAACCTGAATCGCTTTTAGCTCTATCTTTGAAAATAAATTGTGTGACACCATCAATTTTACCACGACCTACAGTGTGCCTAATCGTTAATGTTTTAGCTTTAAAATCAATAGCATTCCATTTAATACCTATGACTTCTTCACGCCTTAATCCATATACACCCGCAATTATTACTGGTAATTCAATAGTTGTATTTTTTATAATTTCCATTAGATTTAATAACTCATCTTGTGTATAATAATCAGCTGTATATTCTTTAGTTTTAATTATTTCTAGTTTAGTAGCAGGATTACTATCTATTATTTCTGTAATGACAGCGCTTTTTAGAGCTTTACTAATATTTGCTCTATAATGTTTTACTGTATTTCCGGATAGACCTTCAGCAAATAGTAAATCAAAAAAGTCTTGAATGTGTTTAGGCTTTAAATCAACTAATTTTATTTTTTTAGCTTTAAAGTACTTATATAATCTACCTTTAATAACTTGCTCATAACCTATATATGTTGTTTGTTCAACTTTTCCTTTTTGCTTTTCTAGCCATTCTAACATATAATCACAAAATAAAATATTTTTATATTTATCATATATGTTTGGATCTCTTAATTTTATTTTAGATTTTTGCTCATATTCAATTTTAAATTGTTCTAGTTTTTCTACAGCCTTTTTCTTATTTCCTTTTATAGTATAACCTGTTGGAATCCATTTGGGTTTTCTTTTTCCATAATCATCATATAAATTTAAAACTGCATAATACAGTCCTTTCTTTTTTTGTAAGCTACCTGTTATCATTTTTCTCCTTTCTGTTGTAACAGTTTATATTTAACTTATCATTGATATTTTGTTTATTATACCATGATAATCAAAAAAATCCTACTGTTCTGTCATTACATATTTGATAACATTAACTTTAGGAATTTTATATTCTCTGCCAACTTTTTTACTTTTTATTTTCTTTTCTCTTAACATACGATACGCAAGAGAGTTACTAATTCCACCTAGCATTTTTCTCATTTGTGTAAGATTTACAATGTCTGGGTAGTCTGTAAACATTAAAGTATAAGATTCTTTCATATCAGCCATATTTAGCACCTCCTTTAAGATTTAAAATAAAAAAAGACCTATTTATCAATAGGACTAATTAAATACTATAACAATATCTTTTCTTGTATTTTTGTGTTGGTATTTTAATATTCATATTTATTGATTTAGGAACATCACTACCAACTTTTAATTTTCTATCTATAACTAGATTGCCTTTACTATTTCTATGATATGCACTTGAATTCCATTTTCTATAAGCTAAATCACTTATTTCAAAAGAATAAGATAATTCTTTACTTGCTTCAATATGTTGTTGTTTAACAAATTCAAATAATTGTTTATCATTTTCATTTTGCCTTTTATTTCTAATCCATTCTCTTTTTGCAATTTTACGGTTTTCTTTACTAATTTGAGTTCTATATTCTTTTTCTTGCTCATATCTTGCATCTTTTTTTATAATCTTTGTTATATAAGATGGATCAACATTCAATTCTTTTGCAATAATAGTTGGCTTTTCGTGTTCATTATAATACTTATCTAGTATATAGTTCTTGCTATTTATATTAATCACAGCCTTTCAAACAATTTGGTAAAATTTCTGTCTACATATTTTTTATACAATTATAGTACTTGACATTTTATATTAATTGATGTAATATATTATTATATTTCAACTATTAATATTTGATATTATTATAAAGTAATAATTGTAATATGTCAATATATTACAATTAAATTCTTGAAAAATTTTAAGGAGAATAAAGTAATGGAATTTAATTTTAAAAGTAACAGTGCATATTCATATATGAGATATGGTGGCTATCAAGGAAGATATAAAGGAAAAGAATATTATATTGTGCCAAATCCAGAAGCTAGTATAAATATTAGAGATTTATATGACATGTTCAGTAAAATGGATTCAATATTGGTGGATTTATTAAATATAGGAAGAATATGTATAGATTCAGAAGATGATCAAACTAAGTTTACTTGTGCATATTTCTTTGTAGAGCAATATGGTTTACTAGGTTTTATGGTTGAAGCACCAATTAATGCAGATTTTCTATTAAATGAAGAGGTAACATTAAAAGAAAGTAATTTTATTAATAAAAATTGTGTAATGCGAACGAAAGAATATTTTGATTTATTCTTTCCATTTGCCAAAGATACTGAAATGAATTATACAGTAACAAATGGTAAAGTAGAAATAGAAACAAATTCTGATTTACAAAGAATGTTAAATCGTACATCACTTAGCAATCAATTAATTTATTCTAGTTTTTATTGTGAAAAAATAGATTGGATAATTGAATATGCAAAAAAAATGTATAAAATATTTAAAAAATATGTAGATTTATCAAATAATAGTGTAAATAATTATGATGAATATAAAGCAAGAGAAACTATAAGTGATTACTATTTTTCTGGAATACCATACAAAATTAATATGTATGGAAATACTCCAGAAATATCTTGGCAACCTAATTCTTTAAAACAAGCAATAGATATGGCTTTTGGGTTTATGCTTTGTAGTGAAAAGAATCCTTTAAGAATATGTAAGCATTGCGGGAAAGTCTTTTATGCTAAAAATCCTAAAGCTGAATATGATAGTAGCCAATGTAGAAATCAAGCAAATGTATATAAAAGTAGAAATAAAAATAAAGCCGATTAAAAATAATTGTTGAAATTGTAGAAAAAGCATTGTTTTTAAAATAAAATTCAAGTATAATAAATCCATCCTTTTCCAAAGGAAATCTTTGAGGAAGGAGGTGCAACTAGAGTGAGTTCATTTGATTTAATCTGGCGATTAATCGTTTTGTTACTTTTAAGTAATAATGATGATGAAAGCCAAGACACAAACAAAGATTAATCTTTGGGGCAGGCGGACACCTGCCTTTTCTTTATTTTGAACAATAAAAAAAGAGATATGCGGACACATATCTCGTGCAAACCTTTGTGAGTTCATTCGATTTGCTAGCTAATGTTATTATAACATCAATTTTATTATATGTCAAATGATTTTTAAAAATTCATTATTTGCATAAATTTTATTATTTTTTAGTCGTTATCATCTAAATCATCAAATAATTTACTATCATAAAAATCTTTTATAGAAATTCCTAAACCAATACATATATAATAAATAGTATCAGAAGATGGTGCTTTTTTTATGACTTTAAAAATACTTCTAATTGTTGAGGGATTAATTCCGGAGGCTATTGCTAGTTGATTTATATTCATATTGTTTAATTTGCATAGTTCATCTATTCTTTTTCTTGTTGCTTCTAGCAAAGTCATAATATCCCTCCTACTCTCACGAAAATTTACAAAATTAGTATAGCAAATAAAAACATAAAATATGCGTGAAATATAACGCATAAATATTGACTTTTATGAGCAGTAATGGTATAAAAAATATAGAATAATAAACTTATGAAAAAGGGGAATTTTTTATGAATAATAAAGTAGTAAATAAACAAATACCATTAGAAACAATAGTAAAGGTTGCTAACCATTTGGAAGATTACAAAGAAAAGTATGATAGAAAATTTGAATTAGAGCAAAATAGAAATAAGAATATTCCGTATGGAGAGAAACAATGGGAATTTGAGAATGGGAATACAACTATAAATTACACAATAGAATTTAAAAATGGAAAAAATATAAAAGAAAGTGATTACAACTGGTTTATTGGGAACTTAAATCAACCTAATACAATAAAAAGTATATCTATAGATTTATATGTTAGTTTTTATACAAAAAGTCCAAACAACACTATTAATGACATATATAACAAAGTTAATGTGTCATTATATTTTAGAGAATTTGATGTTACTATAGATATAGATACTACCAACCAAGAAAATGAAGCACATAATTTATATTCAGAAGTTATGAATATTTTAGAAGATAATGAAGATAGATATAATAAAACTATGAAACATAGAAAAATAAGAACACAATGTTTTACTATATCTGTAGGAATCATTTTATCTTATATTTTATATGTTATTTTGAAAATTAATATAGATAAAATACCTCCGACATTAGCAGAGTATTTAAACAATAAATATATTCTGGTATTTGGACAATGGTTTGTTGCCCTCTTATTAGGAAATGTATTTTCATATTGGTATATATTATCAGTTTATAAACCTTTATTGCCAGAAACAAAATATGCTGGATATAACTATTCGACAGGTAGAGGAAATTATACAGATGATGTTGATGACTATATAGAACATTCAGAAGTACATTTTGGAAAATACTGGGATGCAGAAAAAAGAAGAACAAAAATTGAAAAAATGTATAAAATAACAAGCAAAATTATATTAGTGCAATTATTGATAAGTGTAATTTTATTTTTTATAATAAAATAATTTCGTGAAAAGGGGCAAATATGAAAACTAAAGAACAAAGATATAATGAATTATATAGTAGTGGATTAGTAGATTCGATAAAAGAATTATTTGCTAATAGAAATGATATTAGCGAAGATTACTATGTTTTAATGGCTGACTATATAGATTCTATGAATGAAATAAAAAATGAAATGTTAATAAATCCTACAGAAATAGCAAGAAAGATGCCTAAACTTGTAAAGAGCATACAAGAATCAAATTTAGGTGGAATTTATGGAAGAACTGATGATAACAGAATACAAATGGAACAATCTCTTAGTTACGAAGATAAAAAGCTATATTTTTTTCATGAATTAACACATGCATTACAAACTTCTCATGAAAATGGTAGAGAACAATGTGGATTCTATAATGGACATGATGGAATGTTTCTTACAGAAGGAGCAACACAGTATACTGCTGAAATGTTGTATAATGTTTCTAATGGTACAAATTTAGAATATAGAGAACAGCCTAGAACAGTACGAGGAGCAAGTAATAGAACACCATATAGTCCATTAAGTGAATATCAATATAATGGAAATGTTTTGGACTTATTAGCCAAGAGTATGGATTTACCTTTACCACAAGTTTTATCTTTAGCTTATAAAAAAGATGGTAGAGAAACATTAAAAGGTATATATGAAAGTATGGAAGGTAATCAAGGCAAATTTGATGAATTAATGAATAATTTAGAACAAATATATTCTATAGATAATTTATTAATACATGGATATGGAGAACAATTACAAAGTCAAACACCATTAAATATTACAATGCAAGACGGAATCACAGAATTTCAAGGAAATTTAAACACTTATAGAGAACTTATGAATAAAACTGAAAGAGAATTAGTTGCAACTTATATGGAAAATCATGATACAGAGTATATTTTACAAAATTATGATGAAGTTGCTCAATTTCTAACTACTCCAGATTTACGAGATAATTTCTTAACAGCAGTTCATGAATTACGTGATTTATCACAAGATAATAGAAGTAGTAATAATACTATAAATTTTGAAGATTATAGACTAAATAGAGAACAAACTACAAAAACACCACAATTTGAAATGCCAGAAGGTTATTCTATTAATGAATATGGAGAAATAATTAGACCTGCAAGAGAAGAAAAGCAAGAGCCAATTCAAGAAACTATTAATGTACAGTCAAATGAAACTAAACTATCATTAAAACAAAGAGTAGCACAATTTTTACAAAAAAATAATCTATTTATGAATTTATCTTTTGTTGATAAGTTTGTTCATAAACAATTAGATGTATTACCATCACCTACACAAGAAATAAGAAAAACAAATACATCTACAACAAATAGAACAAGAGAAAGTTTTATAAATGAATTAACCAATTTTGGTGCATATAGAAATTTACCACCTATTCAAAGAATGTCTGATCCAGAAAGAATGGCACAAATGAGAAGAAAAATGGAACAAAATCAACAATCTAATGATGATAATGAAAGAGGTTAAAAATGGATGAAAATATTATTAATTATATGAATAATATTGAAAATACTAATTTATCTGAAGAGGATAAAGAATTTGAAAAGTATCTAAAGTTGTTTAAAGAAAGATTTGGAAGAAATGCTTATATTGCAGAGCCGAATGGAACAAAAGAACAAACAATAGAAGCAATCAAGATTTGTTTAGAAAAGAATGAAGATATATTAGATCAGTTATTATATTCAGGTTCGGACAAATTTATTTATTAAATTAAGTTATTAAAATTTAAATTATATAAAAGGAAAGAGGTATATAAGTATGAATGTTAATGAAAAAATTATTTCTACTAAAACAGAATTATTAGAAACAATAAAACAAGGAGTTAATATTTTAGATTATATTAAAGATGAAAGAGATATTGATTTTGTAACTAATGCAATTGTAATTGAAAAAAATGATGAAGATTCATATTATGAAGAAACTGCTGAAATAGTATTTAAATCAATATTATATTATATATTATTTACAGATGGAGAAACTAAAACATTGAATAGATGTAAGGAAATTGCTAAATATGGTATAAATGGAATAGATGGAATTAATAAAATAAGAGATTTGGTTGCAAATGAAGAAAGAGCAAATATATTATTTAAACCAGTTGAAATAGCTTCAGAAGCAACAGCAAAAGCAGTATTTGAAAAATTAAATGAAAGATTATCAAAAATATAGGTTAAGAGGAGAATTTCGTTCTCCTCCTTTTTTTAGCATTATAATTCTAAATCACATTCTTTTTCTCTTTCTTCACATTCTAGTTGCTTTACAGGATCAATAAAAGTATTAGTTTGTTTTTCAAAATCTTTAATTAATTGTTTTGATTCTCCAATGCCAAATTTATTACAAATCCAAACTATAAATTTATCCACAGTTTCATAGAATTTATCAATAATTTTGTGTAAATGACTATTTTCTTTTTCTAATGTTTTAATTTTGCGCTTATATTTGTATTCAATATCAAATTCCTTATTTTCAAATTCTTGCTCTAATTCTCTTTTTCTATTTTCAAATTTCAAATCAAGTGTATTATTTTTCTTTTTATATTCGTGCTCTAAATATTTTACAGTATTGTTTAATTCTTTATTGTCAGCAAGTATTTTATCTCTTTCTTTTTGATATTTTTCTGCCTCATCAACAACTTTAGATTGTTTTGATAATTCTTTATGCAATGATAAATTATTTTTATATAATTCTTTAATTAAATCATCTTTAGGTTTTATAATTTCTTCTAATATTTTTTCATCTCTCTTTAGTGAGAATTTGCTAATATCAGTTATAGTTGGAACTTCCGGCAATTCTAGTTTTATTTCATTTAAAATTTTCTTGGTATTCTCGTAATTTGTAATTTTCTTATATTCCTCAACTGTATAATGTTTTCTGTCAGTATCTTCAACGAACATTCCTCTTTCTAAATCAAAGCCTTTTGATTTTAGATGATTAAAGTAGGCATCTTGTAATTTTCTGTAACTATCTCGACCTTTCCAAAAATCTCTTGCACAAATTTTATAAATGTCGTTTCCATCTTTGTCTTTGGTATGAACAACAGGAACAAACATTAAGTGCATATGTGGTACACCTTCATCTAAATGTACCACTGCTGATATTATATTTTTTTCTCCTAGATTTTTATAATTGCAAATAAATTTATAACATTCATCAAAATATCTTTTTGTTTCTTTTTCTCCTATTTTATCAAAGAATACTTGGTCTGATGTAAATATCATTTGGCACATTATTATACTATTATTTCTAAGATGACCTTTCAAATTATTTTCTTTTAAATACTTATCAAATTCTTGGGTGTATGTTAGTTCATTTTTCTTAATGTAATAATTTAAGTGGGTTTTTGTAGGATTAATATCTTTATTAGTATGATTTTTTGCTTTTCTATCATTATGAGTTCCTTTTCCATTTACTTCTGCTCGTGTTAATTTTTCATTTCTTACAATAGCATAACTCATATCTCCTTGCACCTCCTTCTTTGCCCGAGATATTGTTTCAATGTCTAACACACTAGACAAACAAAGTTTGTCTGTGTGGCAGGGTTAGGCAACCCCACACCCCTAAAACCTAAAATTGCTTATCTGCATTTTAGGTTTTGCATAAAAATTTGCTTATCGCAATTTTTATGAATGTGAGCAAAAAAATAATTTTTTTACTCACAACCAAAAAGCACTTATGCTTTTTGGTATTCACTTTAGCAATTCAAAGCAGAAACCAGAGTGAGTGAGCTAAAGTGAAAAGGTGTAATAATCCCATTTATAAAAAATAGAATTATTACACCTATATAAGTAGAAACCGTCGGTCGTTCGCCTCGTTTCATAGGTAGTCTAGTAAGTAGCTTTTGCTACTATAATTGTTGATACTACTAAAGTATCTTTGTTCATACTTGTCCAAACTTTTTACAATTATAAATCCACACCAAGATATGCCACCGAATACTCTTTTATTATTGTGAGTCTGTGTTCTAAAATCTCACTCACGCACTTTGTATAATTAGACTGCTTATACAAATACGAATGAACTTTATAGCATCGGCTCATCACACCAAACACTTTTTAAGAGGTGTTGCATTTCTCTTTTGCACAACAAAAAAGCCCGTTTGTAGATTTTTATTCTACAAACGGACTTTATCGCTAATATATTCTTATTTAATTTGCCTCACAATCGCTTTGTGGCGATTTTAAATTGGAGAGAGTATTAATTTATTTTCTATCAAATTTTTCTATGTAAAACTGTTCTATATGCTTGCCTAGAAAATCAACATATTCTTTTAATAATTTTAAACTGGATTCTATTACATTTTTTATTTCAGTACTTGATTTTGATTGTCTAACGCCATAAGATATTAATCCGCTTTTATGATATTCTGGAAGTGATCTAGTATTTAATGGTGAAAAACTATGTGTTAACTGGTTCCTTAAATTCTCCATTTCATTATAAACTGGATTTGATTGTATATCTATCAAATACTTATATAATTTCTTATCATTTGTTCTTAAATATTTTATTACACGAGATATTATATCTTTCTCATAATGATTTATTCCCAGATTATATAAGTTACTAATTATATGTATAGTTCTTTCGAAATTACTTTTTATTTCAAACAAACAAATTCTACTAAAATAATTAAAATAATACTTATTTATATAATCTATTTCTTGATATTCTTTTTCATTAAGGTCAACTTCTCTATATTCTGGAATACCTTTATTATAATAATTACAAACTAATATATATGGAATTTCTATGTTTAACATAGTGAAGTTAAATTCATTTATCCATGGTAAAACATTATCATAATAATCTAACTCATCGCCATAACAAGGATCATTTTGTATTTCATATTTTACTTGTATTCTTATTTTCTCAATATCTTTTGTAATTTTATGTGCTTCTTCTACCTCAGAAAATTGAAAATAGTTATATATACTTTTCATAAATTAACTCCTATCATCAGATTTTAAATTATCATAAGTACATAAGTCATCATTAATTTTTATAATAATTAATACAAATAACTTTAGAAATGTTATATAATTAGTATAGTGTACATTTTCATCATCACTATCATTAGACTGTGTACCATGAACATACATATTTCTTAAATCAAGAGAATTATTGAATGAGCTCTTATTTAGGTAGTAATTAAAATAATCTTGTTCTGGCCTAGATAAAAGTGAACTTTCAGCTTCAACCATTTGTTTATCTATTAACTTATCAATTTCATTTCTGTATGAAATTGGATATTTCCAATAATTAATAGCTTCATTTTCATGTAAATCCTTAAGAATTGTAATTAATTTATTGTTAGTTATTTTAATAAATTCATTGCAATCTATATGTATATAATTTTTTTCTAAAAGATACTCAATGTCTCTTTTATTATAATCTTCATAATCTGTTATGCTGATATTTTCATTTAACAATAGTTCATAAAAAGAATTATATTTATCATCTGCATCTTTTCTATATGAAAGCATACATTGATCAGAAAAAAAGTAATAATCTATATTATTAAATTCTTGTGATTTATAATTTGGATAAATATATTTCTTTTCTAATTTACTTTTTATATCTTTATATGGTATAGGATTTGAAGACATCTGCAATAATTCATGATCTATATATCCATCTTCTATATATAAGTTATATTGTTTTATTATGGATTCTAATTCAGGCAATAACGTTCTGCATTTTTCTAAATATTTAGAACTTACTGAAGGTGGATTTATCTTATAGTTTTCTATTTTAAATTCATCTAAAATATATTCTTTAAAAAACCACTCTATAACTTCTTCTAGTCTTATATCCAGTGCTTCAAGTCTTTGGTAATAACTAACCATTTGTAAATCTGATAGCATTTTTTTTATGTTAAAACCAATACCGATATTATAAGCATGTTTTGATCTAGTAGAGAGTGTACTCTCAAAAAGACCTAATTCAGTTTTCTTACTAAACAATGTTATTCTCATTTGAAGATCAACAAAATTAAATAAGTAAATGAAATTATTTAATAATGTACTATAATCTAAATTATCTTTAATCCATTTCATTGAATATGAACACTTAATAATTCCTTTATCCTCTTGCTCTATGATAGGCTCTTCTTGATTTTCTGCAAAACTTACTTCGACGCCATATTTCATACCAGACTTTCTATCAAAGAACTTTCGGTTTTCATCATTCGTTCTTTTCTTAGATTCTAATCTCGTTCTATCCGATATTTTTAATTCATTTGTACTTTGGATATTATTTATAATACCTAGATAATTTAGATTTGCAAAGGGTGCTTTAATGTAATTTAATATTAAAGTTTCTTTATCTTCTAAAGTAAACACTTCTGGAAAGTAAATAGTATTCCTTTGGCTTAAGTGTTCAATTTCATATTTGTCTAAGAGTAATTCAGCATATTTACTATTATTCAATAGGCAAGTTCTTATGATATTACCATAGTAATTAACAAGTTTTTTATTTCTTAAAATATAATGCAAACACACTTTTTCATTATGTAATAGCTCATCAAAAGTTGTTTCTGATACTCTTTCATATACCTTATATTTTTCTAATAATTCGAAGAAATCATCTTTATAAATTCTGTCAACTTTATTATATAATTCTACAAAATTACTATCATCAATGCCTTTTATATAACAAGCTACAATTCTTTTATATTCTTTGCAGACTTTTTGAATAATTTCTATGTCTTGTTCGTTCCAGGTCATAAGATATGCCTTTATATCTATAAATTTTATTATATTATAAAATTCTATTATTTCATTCACATCATAATCTACTTTATTACTATTAAACTGATCTACTATCTCTTTTACTCTTCTAAGATGAAAGCCTGATGAGTAATCTGATGTAGAGTAAAACTTCACTCTATCATGCATATATTGCACCACCTTTATTATAAAACTTTCTAAAGTTTTATTTTTTCTTGCATTATACCATAAATTCCAAAATTTATAAATATCAATAATAAGTTAGACTGTTATTCTATCAAAAGTTCTAACACAGTTCTAACACTAAATTCAAAATTTTAGAAAAGAAGATTTTTGTTTTTCTTGCATATTTATCAATACTTGTGTTATAATTCTCTTACAAACAAGCTAATTAGAGAGGTTAATAACTACAACTAAAATAGGTTATCTAATGGTAAAAAGCAGATGGCTTAAAATTCTTAAAATCCTGCGGTTGAATAAACCGTGCCGGTTCGATTCCGGCCATCTGCACCAGATTAGAATTAAAGCTTTGCTTTAATTCTTTTTTGTTATTCTAATGCCGGAAATCGAAAAGGAAGTTGCCAAGTTTCGTGCAGGTTAAGGCCTGCCGAAACGTAGGTAAAAAATGTCCTGTGGACATTTTTTCTGACGCGGCTCGACGATTCCGGCCATCTGCACCAAAATATCAGGTTAGAAAACAAATTTCTAACCTGTATTTTTTTGTGTAATTTCGGCAAAAGTGCCAATTTAAAAATTGCTTTTGAGCAGTTCTAAAAAGTTCCAAAAAATATCCAAAAATTAATATAAAATGTCGGGATTACATGTCGGGAAAATTTTAATCTTTGATAGTTCTATCAATTATATCATTTATTTATTATTATTCCTATTCTGATTATCAGAAAGGATGTAGAAATGGAATTTATACCATACAAAGCTCACGAATGTTTTGAGCATTTATATTATCAAATACCTATGGAATTATTCTTTAACAAAAATTATAGAGATAAATTAAATTCAGATAGCAAAATTCTCTATGGATTTCTATTAAATAGGTTAACTTTATCAGCTAAAAATAACTGGATTGATGAAATTGGTAATGTATTTCTTATATTTACTAGAAAAGAAGTACAAACAATACTTAATCTATCTGATAAAACAGCAACTAAAGCATTTAAGCAATTAAATGAATGTAAGTTGATACACGAGCATCTAGTAAAAATAGATGAAGAGGCAAATATGAATGTAAAAAAACTTAATAAAAGAACTTGCAAAGCAAGAAAGTGTTAATGAAGAATTAAAAACAAATAATCAATTAGAATGGGTACAAAGAATGAATAGCATTAAAAATAGAGCTGAAGAAATTGTATTCAATGAATTGATTTATGGGTAAATCAACTCGCCAATATTTTGAAAGCAAGCATCGCATTTATACTCCCATATAAATACTGCTTGTCAGTTTTAACTAAAAACTGATTGATGGGGTAATTCTTCCCAAAACCCCTTTAATTTTTTCAAGAAAGGAGAGCAAATTGTGCAAGAACATTTGGAGAAGATTATACATTTGAAAATATAAAAGATAGAATTTATTATAGAAATTATCAACCTAAAGAAAACAATGTATATAGAATAAAAATATATGAAGGTGTAAAGATTAATGCAAATTTATTGAAAACATCATCTTTTATAGATTATATAACCAAACTCAAAATAGTGCCGATAAAACGATTCTCAAAGCAAAAATTAGCCATCTAAACGAAGATATTGAAAGAATAAACAAAAAATTACAGACTTGCAGAAGAATTATAAGTAAAGTAGAAAGAGGAGAAAAAGAAGAAATGTTAATTAAAAAAAGAACTGAAGCAAATAGAGAAAAAGCTGAAAAAGAATTGTTAAAAAGAAAAATAGAAAAAGAGAAAGGTAAAAGGACATAGTTTGTCCAGTTTTACCTCTATTTAATTATACAGTCTACATACCAATTCTCTGTTTTTTTATCTATTTCATTTATTTTATTAATAGATAAAGAATCAAAGAAATTTTCAGTAGAAAATTCCAAAGCCAAAATTAAATCTTTAACATTTATGCTAATACAAGTATTACATACCAATTTTGATATGTTATCTTGTGCCTTTCTATTATCTTCTGAATTAGAATATTGAAATTGTCTATTTTGCTTTTGATTTCTTGCAAGAGATGAACTTGTATGTACCACAGAACATCTTGCTAAATATAATTCTTCTGCTGATATATCATAGCCAGTTAGACATGGTAGATAATATTTTTTTGAAAATTCTAAAAAATCATATCCTGTTTTTCTATTATCTATATTTGTTTCAGTAGAATATAACCACGATATTGAATCTATTGTCGAATATAATAATATAAGAGATTCTTCTATATAACCACTCTTAAAACAATCATAAATTGCTGAAATTCTTTTCTTTGTTTTTTTCTTAATTTCTTCTATTTTCATTTTATTTATTCTTTACCTCTTTTATTAACTCATCTAATTTATTTCCATCCACCAGTAAAACATCATTTGCATTTGCTAATGTTATAGCTTGTGGAGTAAAAGTACTATTAGTAACAACCATAGCTTTATCGGTTTTATAAAAACTTTTTGCAGCAACGACCTCTTGAATAGCTTTATTTCCAACTGGATTATTGTAATACTTAACTTGAATTGCATATTTTATATTATCTTTTTCAATAATTACATCTGCTCCTTGATCTCCACTCTTTGAAGTAACACCTTCTACATTATATCCTAACATCTTATATACATTAGCCACAAAAGCCTCAAAATCATATCCATTAGTAATATTGGAATAATCTAATAAGTTGTTATTTATTTTCTTTTCTTCTTCAAAACATCCATTTAAAATTCGTTCTTTTTCTTTTAATGCTTGTTGTTTTTTTACTTCATTTATTATGTCTATGTATTTTCTTGAGTAAATTAATATATCAAGAACATCATTTATTGATAAATATTTTTTATACGAAACAATATTTGAATTTATTTCGTCTATTACTTTAAATGCAAGTTCATCATCATTTGTGCTATTTACAAATTTATTGATATTGATATTTAGAATACTACTATTTATATCAATAAAATCATCTTTTTCTACTATTTTTTCTTTATCATTAATTGTTTCAATCAAAAGTTTAAATTCATTCTCATCATCAAAGGTAATATCATATTCATCTTTGTATAATGAATTATATATAGGATATAATTTTTGAATAATATAATTTTCATTATGAATTTCATTTTTTAATTTTTTATAAATATTATATAATTCACTATTATTAATAATAATATCTACAATTTTA
>ULSZ01005636.1_pt1 | contig 56107 bp, 57 predicted proteins | sample 1957151 | NCBI WGS metagenome assembly ULSZ01 (sample SAMEA4835721, study PRJEB28245) | human gut metagenome | biome: gut microbiome; material: fecal sample | place: Denmark | collected 2008
CTTTATATTTATGGTTTAATGGTAAAGACTTTACTAATCCAGATACTATGCAGAATAAGACGTTATCATTTGATTTATATGCTACTGGTAAGAATGCTACATTAAATGGTTAAGAAGATACTAGTTTATCTTCTTTTTATTTGGAATTATTTTAGTTAGAAAGTACTTCACCGTGAATATAATATCTAATAATTATTCATTACTAGACTACAGGCTAGTAATGACATGAAAATACCTTGGATTTTCATGAAAAGAGAAAATATTAGATAAGTTTACATCTTTTTTTGTCAAATTAGAAGAAAGATATTTACAAAGATAATACTTTATAGTAGAATATAATCATAGAGTGGCACGAAGTGGAAGAAAGTGGGGGATATTATGTTAATTGGAGAATATCATCATAATCTTGATGAAAAAGGAAGATTAATTATACCTTCTAAATTTAGAGAAGATATTGGTAATGAGTTTATTGTTACTAGAGGATTAGATGGATGTCTATTTGTCTATAGTAAGATAGAATGGGATAATATTGTATCTAAATTAAAGAGTCTTCCATTTACTAAGCAAGATGCCAGAACATTTAATAGATTTTTCTTATCTGGTGCTACTGTATGTGAATTTGATAAGCAAGGTAGAATAAACTTGCCATCTTCATTAATTTGTTATGCGGGTATTAAAAGGGAATGTACAATAATTGGGGTTAATGATCGCCTAGAAATATGGGCTACTGATAAGTTTGATAATCTTATTGATAGTAATATGGATAAGATATCTGAAGTAGCAGAGAATTTATTTGAAGGATTTGATATTGATGCATAAGACAGTACTTTTAAATGAAGCCATTGATAATCTTAATGTAAAAGAAGATGGAATTTATGTAGATGCTACACTTGGCTTTGGGGGACATAGTGGTTTAATTTTAAAGAGAGTTAAAAGGGGCTTTCTTTTCGCCTTTGATCAAGATGAAATGGCGATAGAATATAGTGATAAGAAATTATCAGAAATTGGTAATAATTATGAGATAATTAAATCTAATTTTGTTAATCTTAAAGAAGAATTAAATAAAAGGGGTATTAATAAAATAGATGGTATTGTCTTTGACTTAGGTGTTTCTTCACCACAACTTGATATTCCTGAGCGAGGTTTTAGTTATCATAATGATGCTCCTCTTGATATGAGAATGGATAGAGATAAAGAGTTTTCAGCATACGATGTGGTTAATACTTATTCTTATAATGATTTAGTTAGAATATTAAGAGAATATGGTGAAGAAAAATATGCTAGTAGTATTGCAAATAATATTATTAAGACTAGAGAAAATAAAAAGATTGAAACGACACTAGAGTTAGTTGAAGTAATTAAAAAGAGTATGCCATATAAGGCTATGAAAGATAGTCATCCAGCGAGAAAGACTTTTCAAGCTATTAGAATAGAAGTTAATAATGAACTTGGTGTTCTAAGTGATGCTTTGGAAGAAGCAATAGAGATGTTAAATGTTGGAGGAAGAATATCTGTAATTACTTTTCATTCTTTAGAAGATAAGATTGTTAAAGAGATATTTAATAAATATTCTAAGGTTGATAGTAGTCTATCTAAACTACCTTTTATACCTAAGGAATATTTACCTAAGTTTAAATTAATAGCAAATATTACTCCTAGTAAAGAGGAGTTAGAGGAAAATAATAGAGCAAGGTCATCTAGACTTAGAGTTATTGAAAGAATAGAGGATTGATTTTATGAAAAAGAAGAAAAAGAAAGGGTTTACTAAGGTAGAGAGATTTCTATATAAGAGTTCTCTTGTAATTATAGTATTCTTAGTAGTAGGTATTGTATTTACTAGTACTGCGGTTAGTAAGATGAATATTGAATTACAAGATATGAATAAAAAAGTAGAGAAAGCTTTGGATACTAATGAGAGTTTAGCTATGAAGATTAATGAGATGGCTTCGCTTGATAATATTCAGAGTATTAGTAGAAATCTTGGTCTTGCTTATAATAATGAAAATATTAAGACTATAGAATAAGGTGATTATAATGAGAAAAGGTAATGTTAATAATGACAAGTTTAAAGTTAGTAAATTAGTTATTATTGGTACCTTTTTTTTGTTTTTACTACTTATTGGTAGATTATGTTATTTATGTTTAGTTGACTATAAAGTAGGTAATTCTACAATAGCGGCTTTTATTAAGAATAGGAATACTAAAGAAGATATTATTATGCCTAAGAGAGGTACTATATATGATATTAATGGTAATGTACTAGCCAATGATGTTGTTAGTTATACGCTTATTGCTTATTTATCTAATGAAAGGGTAGATGCTAAGGGTAATAAGAATTATGTTGAAGATATAGATGATACTAGTACTAAATTAGCGGGCGTATTAGGTGTTACTAGTGAAGAGATTAAAGATGTATTAGTTAAGGGTAAAGAGAGTAATAAATATCAAGTAGAATTTGGTACTATTGGTAAAGGGCTTAGTGAACTTACTAAAGAAGAAATTGACAAGTTAAAATTACAGGGAATTGATTTTCTTAAAGATATTAAGAGATATTATCCTAATGGGGATTTTGCTAGTTATATACTTGGATATACTGTTCTTAAAGAAGATGATGATAAGAATAAATGGATTACTGGTGAGTTAGGATTAGAGGAATATTATAATGATGAACTTAAAGGTAAGAGTGGGTATATTACTTATGAGAGAGATAAATATGGTTATAAGATAGCTAATGGTAGAGAATATACGGAACCTGCGGATAATGGTGATGATGTTTATCTTACTATTGATAATAATATTCAGTTATTTATTGAGTCCGCTGTTAAGACTGCTCAAAATGATTCGGAGGCTGAATGGGTTGTTATGGCGGCAATGGATGCTAAGACTGGTAAGATACTTGGATATTCTAGTACTCCTAGTTTTGATCCTAATCTTAGAAATATGACTTCTTATATTGATCCTATTGCTACTTTAACTTATGAACCAGGATCGACGATGAAGATATTTAGTTATATGTGTGCAGTTGATTCGGGTAATTATGATGGTAATACGAAGTATATGTCTGGTAGTAAGACTTATACGGGAGAAGATGGTAAAGAGACTACGATTAATGACTGGAAAAAAGAAGGATGGGGAGAATTAACTTATGATCAAGGTTTTGCTTTATCTTCTAATATAGCGGTTGCTAATATTGTTGAGTCTACTATTAATAAGGATGATTTGAAAGCCTGCTACTTAAAGTATGGTTTTGGTAGTAAGACTGGTTTTACGATGAATAGAGAAGAAGCTGGTAGTATAGATTATACTTATCAGATAGAAGCTGCTACTGCAGGTTATGGTCAGGGTATTACGACTACTCCTATACAGCACTTGCAGGCACTTACTATTATTAGTAATAATGGTACGATGTTAAAGCCTTATATTATTGATAAGATAGTGGATACGGATACTGGTAAGACTATATATAAGGGTAAGAGTAAGAAAGTTGGTACTGTTGTAAGTAGTACTACTGTTACGAAGATGAAAGAATTAATGGCTAGTGTTATTAATGGTGATAATACTAATTCTACTGGTTATTTATATCATATGGATGGTTATAGTTTGATTGGTAAGACTGGTACTGCACAGATATATGATTATACTAAGGGTAGGTATATGAGTGGAGAATCTGATTATATTTATTCTTTCTCTGGTATGTTTCCTGGAGATAATCCTGAGATTATTTTATATGCTGCGATTAAGAGACCTAAGGATACTACTAATTATGTTGCTCCGATGATTAAAGAGGTAGAGAAGAATATTACTAAGTATCTTAATATTGAGAAGTCTAATAAGGATAAAGAAAAATATGTTATGGAATCTTTTTATAATATGGATATTGGTACTTCTAAAGGATATTTAGAGGGTAAGAATATTAGAGTTCTTGTACTAGGAGATGGTAATAAGGTTACTAGTCAGTATCCTAGTACTAATAGTACTATATATGAAGATGATTTGGTTATATTAAAGACTAATGGTAATACTAAGAAGATGATTGATTTAACTGGTTATTCTTATAAAGAAGCTAATAATATTCTTAAGATGATGGATGTTAGTTTTATACTAGAGGGCAATGGTTATGTATATGAACAGAGTGTTCCTGTAGGAGAAGATATTACTGATACTGTTACTATTAAATTAAAAGATAAATATTAGGTGGTGTTATTATATGGATGAAGATACTAACGAGATATCTAAGATTTTATATACAATACTTATTATTCTTATATGTATTGTACTTGGTGTATATCTTGGTAAGATGATTATTAGTTAAAGAAGAAGTATTCTTCTTTTTCTTTTTGGTTCGAGCCTACATAAGTAGTCTTAAAATTAATTTATTATAATATTTTTATGAGGAAGACTACTAAAGTAGGCTTACGAATACCCCGGAAGACTACAGGCTGAAGGGGAAATATACTAAAATATATATAAATGTTTGCTTTTTTGATAAAATTGTTATATAATACTTACATATGAAAAAGGGAGTGGTTTTATATGAAAAAATTAACAGGTTATCCATCTATAGATAATATACATAATAGTGATTATAGTTTTTTTAGTAGAAATCCTATAATACCTAATATGAGTATTTATAATACTATTAATTTAATTAGTAATTTCTATAGAAAAGAAGAGGCTATTGATTGTTTAGATTTAAGAGTAAATTATGGTGAAATGTTAAAAGATGCAATTACTTTATCTAAGACATTGAAAGAATTAGGAATAAAGAAGGGAAGTATAGTATCTGCTGCTATGCCTAATTATTATCAAGGAGTTATTATTTATTTAGCCTGCAACAGAATAGGGGCTATTACTACTTTTATTAATTCAATGTCTTCGATTGAAGAAGTATTAGGATATTTGAATGAATTCGAATCTAGTTTATTTATTAATTTTGATAAAGATAAAGAATATAATAAAAAGATTAAAGATGGTAGTAAGGTAAGAAATATTATTACTTTACATAGTAATGAAATTAGTACTAAGAATTATAGTAGTATAGAGACAGGTGCTAATGGATATAATGATGATTTATCTTTTAGTGATATTGGTAGTATTGCTAAATATTATAAAAAACCTATATATACTTTATATGGTGGTAAGGAAGACTCTTTAATTTTATTTACTAGTGGTTCTACTGGTAATCCTAAGAGTGTAGTATTAACTAATGAGAATTTACTTGCTTCTGGTATTTATATGAAAAATACTGGTAAGATTAAAGCAAAAGTAGGAGAAAGATGTTTAGTATGTGTACCATTTTCTTATCCTTATGGTTTTGCTACTTCTACTATTATGAGTTTAATATGTGGTAGAGTAGCAGTACTTGCTCCTACTTTAAGTAAAGATAATATTAGATATTATCTAAGTAAAAATCCTAACTATGTATTTGGTAGTCCTGCTCTTCTTGAACTTATTAAAAGAAATGTTAAAGATAGTGATGATTTATCTAGTATTCATACTTTTGTATCAGGAGGGGATTTCTTATCACCAATGCAAAATGTTGATGGAGTAGAATTTTTTAGAAAACATGGAGCTAATACTGTTATATGTAATGGTTCTGGTAATGCTGAAACAGTTGGTACTAATACAATGGCAGTTGGCTCACTTAATAGACCTGAAACAGTAGGTAGAGTGCTTGTTGGTACTAAGGCTATTATTGTTGATCCTGATACTTTAGAAGAACTTAAATATGGTGAAGAAGGAATGCTTTGTATAGCAGGTAAACATATTTATAAAGGATATTATAAGAATGAAGAAATGACTAAAAATACTAAATTTATGTATAAAGGAGTAGAGTATTATAAGACTGGTAATATGGGTACTTTAGATAATGAAGGATACTTTACTTTAACTGGAAGAAGTAGTAGATATTATATTAGATCAGACTTAAATAAAGTATATCTAGAACATATTCAAAATGTTATAGCTTTAATTGATGTAGTAGATAGTGTAGTAGTAGTTCCTAAACCTGATAAAGATTTATTATTTACTAATAAAGCATATGTAGTATTAAAAGATGGGGTTATGCCTACGAAAGAAGTAAGTGATTATATACTAGATATGTGTTATAAACCAATTATTAATAATATTACAGGAGAGACTATTCAATTAAAACCATATGAAGTACCAGAATCAATTACTTTCTTAGATACTATTCCTAGAACTAAAGCAGATAAAGCTGATTATAAATTATTAGAAGAACTTGCTAAAGAAGAAGCTGAACATAAAACTAAGAAGAGAGAACTTAAATAGTTTTTTCTTCTTTTTCTATTGTAAAAAAAGCAAAAAAATTGTATACTTAATATAGATAATAGATAGGAGTTGTTTATATGTATACTGGTATTTATTTTTTAATTGAAGCAATAGTATATTCTATGTTACTTATGACTGTATACTTTAGAAAGAAAGTATTTAAAAGTAAAGAAAATAAAGTATATTCTATATTAGTAGTAGTATCATTCTTTGAACTTATTGTAGAACTTATTTTGGATTTTGTTGGACCTATGTATAAAGAAATACCTAATGTTAGTTATTTTGTAGCAAGATTATTTTCTTTTGGAGTAGAACTTTGGATTACTATATTACTCTGCTACGTACTATTTGTATGTCTTAGTATTAAAAAGAAAGAAAGATATATACCAGTAGTTAGAAATATAGCTATTGTATTAATGATTGTCTTTACTACTTTGAATTTTATCTTACCACTTAACTTTAAATATGATGGATATATTGCTTATACTTATGGACCTAGTGTTAATATTATATATCTTTCAGCTTTCTTATATTCTTTTATAGGTATTATTGCATTAATTAGAAATATTAAAAATATTAAAGACAAGAGATTTTTTCCAATACTTATATTTTTAATTGTTGGTGGTATTGCATCTTATATTCAATATATGAATCCGGGATTATTACTTGCTACTCCTATTCATGCCTTTATTACTTTCCTTATGTATTTTACAATAGAGAATCCTGATGTTAAGATGATTGAAGAATATCATAAGGCTAAAGAGATTAGTGATAATGCTAATGAAGATAAGACTATGTTTTTATATAATATGACTAATGATATTAGACTTATTACTAAGGATATTAATTATAATACTGATGCTGCGATTAATGAAATGAGTAATAAGAAAGTAGATAAAGATTTAGTTAATGATTATTTGAGGGCTATTAAAGAAAATACTGCCAGATTTACTACGATGACTAATGAGATACTTGATGTAGATAGCATTGATAGTGCTAGTATTAAAGTATATGATGATAAATATAATATTAAATTATTATTAAAAAAGATAGTTACTTTATATAGTGATGAATGTAGTAAGAAAGGTCTTGCTTTTAGAAGTGATATTGCTAGTGATTTACCTGAATACTTATATGGAGATAATTTAGGACTTAAAAATGTTTTAACTAGTATTTTAGATAATAGTATTAAGTATACTAAAGAAGGTTATATTGAACTTAATGTTAATACGATTATTAAGAATAATATAGCAAGACTTATTATTACTATTGAAGATTCGGGAGTAGGAATATCTCCTGATGAGATGGATAGTATCTTCTATAAAAGAAAAGAAGAAATAGATGGAAGTAATATGAAGAGTAATTTATTTACTGCTAGAAAATTAATTACTTTAATGGGTGGTACTATTATTCCTAGTAGTAATTATGGTAATGGTACTACTATGAAGATAGTACTTGATCAAAAGATAGTAGAAGAAGCTAATGAAAAATATAATAAGTACGAAAGTTTTTATGATGAAAAGAAAATACTTTTAGTAGATGATAATATTTCTACTGAGAAGATTATTAGTAAGTTACTTCGTGATACTAATATTAAACTTGATTATGTTAGTTTAGGTAAAGAAGCACTAGATAAAATTAGGGGTAAAGAGAAATATGATTTAATATTACTAGATGAAGTTATGGACCCATTAGATGGAGTAACTGTTATGAAGAAATTTAAAGATATTAGAAACTTTAAAACTAATGTCATCTTACTTACTAGAAATAATGAATATGAATATAATGAAGAATATTTAAAATATGGTTTTAGTGGTTATTTACTTAAACCTATTAGTAAAGATAAATTATTTGAAATAATTGATAAGTACTTGAAATAGTACTTATTTTCTTTAAATTTAATGACTTTTTATTAAATATTTGATACAATAAAATTATAAGAAGGAAGATTCTTCTATGAAGTTAAACCTTTTGATGAAATAATTAAAGTAGTCGAAGATATTAAAAGAATTGATATAAATAAACTAGATGGAATAGTAGAATGGTTTGATGCCTTACTTCATAAGTATCAATATATAACTAATTTTTCTGATACTAGAATAAATAAACTAAAAAAATATTATGAGGAAGACTAGAATAGGCTTCATCATACCTCGGAAGACTACAGGCTGAAGAGGGTGAAGTATTATGGAGGATATAGTGAATAATAATATTAAATTAATTATGTTAGATTTAGTTGGAGTACTTGTATTTGAAAGAGATGGTGTACTAAATGATAAAGAAGATAAAATAGAAAGATTATTTGGACCTAACTTAAGTGATGAAGAATATTTAAATAATAAAATAAATATTATTTATGATAAGAATGAACTTATAGATATTACTAAAAATATTATTAATAAATTATATTATGTAAAAGATAAAGATATATTTAAAAAGATAAAAGATAAATATAATAATGTTAAAATTATTATAGCTACTAATCATGTATCGTATGTTAAAGATTTTATTATAAATAATTTTAATAGTAGTTATTTAGATGATATTATTATATCTTCAGAGATACATTTAATTAAACCTAATTATGATTTTTATAAATATATATTAGATAAGTATAATATTAATAGTAACAATGTATTATTCCTAGATGACAATAAAGATAATATTGAGTCTGCTGGTGAAATGGGAATTAATACAATATTAGTAAATAAAAATATGAATATATATGATGAGATATGTAAATATATGATAAAATATGAATAAGAGGAATGATAATTAATGAAGAGATTATTTATAAATGAATTAAATAATATGAGAGATTTAGGAGGATATACTACTTTAAATGGTACTACTACTAAGTATAATAGATTTATAAGAAGTGAAATGCCTCAGATAAGTGATGATAGTATAAATACTTTACTTAATAATGGTATTACAACAATAATAGACTTAAGAAGTAGTAAAGAATTAGAAAGAAAGAGAAATCCTTTAAATAATGGTAAGTTTGATTATTATAATATTGATATAGTAGGTGAAAAGGCACCTTCAAAAGAAGAAGACATAGCACTAGGTTATTTAAAGATTACTGAAGACTTTGATAATATTAAAAAGATATTTAAAATAATTGCTAATGCTAAAGGTGGTGTATTATATAATTGTACTGCTGGTAAAGATAGAACTGGTATTATATCAATGCTTATACTTCTATTAGGAGGAGTAGCAGATGATGATGTAATAGCGGATTATGAAGTATCTTATACATTTTTAAGAGATAAAATTAGAAAGATTCATCTTGATAATCCTGATCTACCATATTTTCTTGGAGGTTCAAAATTAGAATATATGGAAGATACTTTAAAAATGTTTTATGATAAATATAATTCAGTAGAAGAATATATGAAAAAGATTGGAATATCTGATGAAGAAATGAATATTATAAGAGGTAAGTTGTTAGATGAATAATATGAATATTAAATTAGAAAAAGTTAGATTAGAAGATAGAAATAAATTAGAAAGATTATTACAATTATATTTACATGATTTAAGTTTATATTTTTCTATTACTTTTAATTCTGATATATGTCAGTATGAATATGATTTAGATAAATATTTTATAGATAATTATGCTTATTTTATTAAGAGTGATAAAGATATATTAGGCTTTGTACTTATAGATGATAATGGAAATAATAATTATGAAATAAGTGAAATATTTGTTTTAAATAATTATAAAAGAAATAAAATAGGTAAAGAAGTAGCAATTAAAGTATTTGATATGTATAAAGGTAATTGGACTATTAAAGCTGTACCTAATTCTAAAGTGGCAGAATCTTTTTGGAAGATGGTAGTAAAAGATTATACTAACAATAATTATATAGAAAAGTATACGGGTAAGTATAATAGATTAGAAATATATTTTAGTAATGGTGATTTAGATGATTAGAGAAGCTAATACAAGTGATGCTGAAAGAATAGTTAGAATACATTTAAATTCTTGGCGAAGTACTTATAGTAATATTTTTCCAAAAGAAGTATTTGATAAACAGGAAAGTGAATATAATACTAGAGTAGAAAATATTAAGAATGCTATAAGGGAAGGTAGTTCTAATTATGCTCTTCTAGAAGAAGATAATATGGTTAAGGCATTTATCTGCTACGGAGATGCAAGAGGAGATAAGTATAAGGGATATAAAGAAATATATTCTATCTATATAGAAGATAATAATCAGAAAAAGGGTTATGGAACTAAACTTATTAAATATTGTTTTAATATATTTAAAAAAGATGGATATAAAAGGGTTATTATTAGATGTCTAAAAGAGAATACTGCTAATGAATTTTATCAAAAAATAGGTGGTAAAGTAGTAGAGTTAGAGCATTCTAATATACACGGTATTGATGTAACTGAATGTGTATATGAATTTATTTTAGGTAATAAGTACTTATATAGTACTTTTTCTTTTTGGTAAAAATATTACCAAGAAATGTACTAAAATTCATTGACTTAGATATTTTATATGTGTTATATTGGGAATGTAAGAAAAGAGGAGGGTTATATGGAAAAAGACAAATTATATTTGATTAACAAAATATTTAATGATAAGAAAGTTAGAACTGTTTGGAATAAAGAAAGTGAGAAATATTATGTTAGTATTATTGATATTATTGAAGTATTAACTGGAAGTGCTAGACCCAGAAAATACTGGAGTGACTTAAAGAAACAATTAACTTTGGAAGGAAGTGAAGTGTCCGAAAAAATCGGACAGTTTAAACTTAAGGCTACTGATGGTAAATATCGTATGACTGATGTTACTGATATTGAAGGAATGTTTAGAATAATAGAATCTATTCCTAGTAAGAATGCTGAGCCTATAAAGCAATGGTTAGCTAAGTTAGGTAGTGAGAGAATTGATGAGTTATTTGATCTATCAATTGCTATGCAAAGATCTATAGATTTATATAGGTCAAAAGGTTATGATGAAAACTGGATAGCAAAGAGAATGAAAGCTATTCAAAATAGAAAACAATTAACTGATGTTTGGAAAGAAAATGGTATAGAAGATGCTAAAGAGTATGCTATTTTAACTAATGAGATATATAAAACTTGGTCTGGTATGACTAGTAAAGAATATAAAGAGTATAAAGGACTTAGAAAAGAAAATCTAAGAGATAATATGGATAGTATAGGATTAATTCTCACTGATTTATCTGAAGAAGCTACTAAAAGACTTGCTGAAAAACATAAACCAGTAGGACTTAATGGTAATATTAAAGTAGCCAAAGTAGGTGGTAATGCTAGTTAGGTTGCTAGATGTGAACTAGAAAGTAATTTAGGAGAAAGTATTATTACTTCAAGTAATAGATTAGATTATGAATATGATAATAAGGAAATGATTATGCAAAAGTAAAGAAGAGAGGTATATATGAATAAAATAGGAATTATATTTGCTATGTATGAAGAATTAGAAGAAATGTTAAAACTAGTTAAATTAAATAAGATAAATAAAATATATGATTTAGATTTTTATGAATGTACTATTAATGATAAGGAATGTATTTTAGTAGAATCAGGAGTAGGTAAAGTTAATGCTTCAAGAAGTACACAAGTGTTAATTGATAACTATAGTCCTAACTATATACTTAATGTTGGAGTAGCAGGAGGTATAGATGATAGACTAAATGTTTGTGATATAGTAGTTAGTGATAAATTAGTACAATATGATTTTGATATAACAGCATTTGATCATCCTAAAGGCTATATACCTAAAGTAGGTGTATATTTAGAATGTGATAAATATCTTAGAGAGTTAGCCTTTAATATAAAGAAGGATAATGTTTATGATGGTACTATTACTACTGGTGATATGTTTTGTACAGATATAGAATTATCTAAAAAAATAAAAGAAGAATTTAATGCAGTAGCAGTAGAAATGGAAGGCGCTAGTATAGGAATGACCTCCTATTTAAGTGGTATACCATTTTTAGTAATTAGATCTATATCTGATGTAATAGGTAAAGATAATCTAATTACTTATGATAAATTTTTAAAGAAGAGTAGTACTGAAGTAGCAGAGTTTACTTTGGAAATAATTAATAATTTGTAGAGGCCTATGGTGATAAAAAATAGTGATAGCTATAAGGCTTTAGAACATTTTGCCGGTGCCGACAAAATGATAAGTTTAGGTAAAGGTGGTTAAAGAGAAGTTCTTGGTTACAGACTATCGAAATATGCTTGTTATTTAATAGTACGAAATGCTGGAGTTAAGAACTTTGATATATTCCATAATTATGGTTATAAAAATAGTGGTTATAGGGGGATGTTTTAAATGAATGAAATAAAAGAATATACAGAAAAGATGTTTGATGATATAAAACATATAGATGAATTTGGTAGTGAATATTGGTTGGCCAGAGAATTACAAAAAGTACTGGAATATAAAAGATGGGATAAGTTTAATAATGTAATTAACAATGCAAAAATAGCGTGTAAGAAAAGTAATTATGCATTTGAAGATCATTTTTCCCAAGTGGGAAAAACGATAGAATTAGCAAAAGAAGCTAAAAGAACTATATTAGATTATAAATTATCACGTTATGCCTGTTATTTGATAGTACAAAATGCTGATCCTAAAAAAGAAGTTGTTGCTTTAGGTCAAACATATTTTGCTATTCAAACTAGAAAGATGGAATTGACAGAAAGAGAATATTCTAGTTTAACAGAAGAAGAAAAAAGATTTTATCAAAGAAATCTAACAAAGAAAGGAAATTATTCATTAAATATTACTGCACGAAATGCTGGAGTTAAGAACTTTGATAGATTCCATAATTATGGTTATAAAGGATTATATAATGGAGAAACAGCAGATGATATTGCTAAAAGAAAAAAATTGAGATACCGAGAAGATATATTAGATAATATGGGTAGTGAGGAATTGATTGCTAATTTGTTTAGAATATCTCAAACAGAATCTAAATTAAAAAGAGATAATGTTAATTCTGAAAGTAAGGCTAATCAAGTGCATTATACAATTGGGAAAAATATAAGAGAGGTAATTGCTAAGAATGGAGGTACTATGCCAGAAGAATTACCAACACCAGATAAAAGTTTAAAAGAATTAGAAAAAGAAAATAAAAAATTAAAGATTGATGATTGTAAATATAATATAAAGTAATAATAAAGGAGGATATTATGACTAAGAAAATAGTGGCTATAGGTGGAGGAGAAAATGGTAGATATTTAGGTAATGGTAAATATCGTGAATATGAAACTGAACCTATGGATAAGGAAATAATAAGATTAACAGGTAAAGAAAACCCTAATTATTTATTTATGGTTCATGCACAACCATTTAATAATGCTATCGAAGAGGGTTATTTTGAAACGATGAAAAAAATATATGGAGATATGTTTGGCTGTAATTGTAGAGATTTAAAAAGTACTGAACTAGATGATATGGAAGTAGTAAAGGAAAAAATAGCATGGGCTGATATTATTTATGAAGGTGGCGGTGATACTTTAGAGATGATTAATTTATGGAAGAAAACAGGATTTGATAAAGTATTACTTGATGCATATACTGATGGTAAAGTATTATGTGGAGTATCTGCTGGAGCAGTGTGCTGGTTTAATTCTTGTAATTCAGACTCGGTAACTAGTGATAATGATGTAACTTTTAGTAGTGTAGATTGTCTAAATTTTATTGATGCTTACATTACTCCTCATACTGATGAAAATGGAAGATATGAATCTACTAAAGAAGAATTAAAAAATAAAGATAAAGTAGGTATAATGTTAAGTAATTGCTCTTGTATTGAGATAGTAGATAATGAATATAGAATAATTACTAGTGAAGTAAAGGCTCATAATATTAAAGAAGCATATGCTTTGAGAGGCTTCTACCAAGATGGTAAATATTATGAAGAAAAATTAGAAGAATCTACTGAGTTTAAGTCATTAGAAAAACTATTAAGTAAAAATTAATATAAAACTATTGACAAAGTATTTTAAATATTATATATTTATTATGACATTTGCGAAGAAAAAACCATATATTTAATTGCACGATGAAACTACATATTTGAAATATGTGGCTTTTTTGCGTTGTCAGAAAGGATGTGATATTAAAATGTCATTCATCAAAGTTGATAACATAACAAAAACTTTTAAAGTAGCCAAAAGAAATAGTGGACTAAAGGCTGCTTTAAAATCATTTTTCAAAAGAGAATACAAAATAGTAGAAGCAGTAAAAAATGTATCTTTTGAAATAAAGAAAGGAGAAGTAATTGGTTATATTGGTCCAAATGGTGCTGGAAAGAGTACCACAATTAAGATGCTTTCAGGAATACTTCTTCCTACTAGTGGAAGCATTAAAATAAATAATTTAGATCCTATTAAAGATAGAAAAAAATATGTATCTAAGATAGGAGTAGTCTTTGGACAAAGAAGTCAGCTTGCTTTTGATATTCCAGCGGAAGACACTTTTGACTTGTTAAGAGATATCTATAAAATAGATAATAATGAATATCAAAAGACAAAGAAATATCTAGTAGAACTTTTAGGTATTGAAGAAATAATAAAAAAACCGGTTAGAACGCTTTCTTTAGGAGAGAGAATGAGGTGTGAAATAGCATCATCTCTTCTACATAAACCAGAAATATTATTCTTAGATGAACCTACAATAGGGTTAGATGCTATATCTAAAAAGATAGTAAGAGACTTTATTAAAAAGATAAATAAAGAAAATAAAGTAACAGTAATTCTTACTACTCATGATATGAATGATATTGAAGCACTGGCTAAGAGAATTATCTTAATTGGTAATGGAGAGATACTATATGATGGAAATATTAAAACATTAAAAGTTAAATATGGTAGTTATAAAAATATTAAGATATTTACTAAGGATAAAATTGATAATATTAAAGTAAAAGGTGTTATAAAGAAATGTAAGAAGGAAGATAGTTATAATTTTATAATTGATTCTAATATAATAAGTATATCTAATTTCTTAAGTAAACTTACTACTAAATATAATATTGAAGATATTGAAATAGATAATGAAAGTATTGATGATGTAATACTTAAATTATATGAGGACTATGAATTATGAAATCATATTTAAGTTATTTTAGATTAAGATTTATAACTAATCTTCAATATCGAATGGAAGCAATAGCGGGTATATGTACTCAAATATTCTTTGCTTTAATATTTATTATGGTATATTTAGCCTTCTACGAAAGTGGTGGTAATGTACCAATGAACTGGCAAGAACTTGTTAATTACTTATGGCTTCAGCAATCATTTTTTGCCCTAATATATCCCTTTGATAGAGAAAACGAATTACTTGATATGATTAAAAATGGTAATTTAGCTTATGAATTAGTAAGACCTCAAGATTTTTATTTTAAATGGTATGTTAAGATGCTAGCTAAAAGGTTAGTAGCAGTTTTACTTAGATTCGTTCCTTTAATAATTCTTGCTATATCATTACCAGAACCATTTCATTTATCTGGTCCTTATTCGATAAATAATTTTATAATATTTATAGTAGCATTAGTATTAGGATTATTCTTAGTTACAGCTTTAAATTTATTTATGCATATTTTAACAATGTTTACTTTAGATGAAAAGGGGGCTATGACTACTTATAGTGTAATTGCAGATATATTTATGGGTGGAACGGTTCCGATACCATTTTTTCCAACATGGTTAAAACATATAGCGGAATTTCTTCCTTTTAGGTTTATTGGAGACTTTCCCTTTAGAATATATTCTAATAGTATACCATTAGAAGAAGGATATATCCTTATTATTGGTTCTATTATTTGGATAATTATTACAATATCATTAGGATACTTAATATCAATAGTATCACTTAGAAAGGCTGTGATACAAGGTGGTTAAGTTATATATAGAATCAATGAAACTTAAATTAAAATCACAGTTAGAATATCGTCTATCATTTATCTTGACTTTTATTAGCCAAATAGGAGTATTTTTTACTTATTATTTTATGACAGTAGCTTTATTTCAAAGATTTGATAATATTAAAGGTTTTACTTTATATGAAGTACTATTATGTTTTTCTATTATTCATTTTGGCTTTGCTTTTAATGAAACATTCTTTAGAGGAGTAGATAAGTTTGATAAATTTATTATTGATGGCTCTTTAGATAGACTACTAGTAAGACCTAGAGGGGTATTATATCAAGTAATATGTAGTGAAATGGATTTTGTAAAAGTAGCTAGAATTATTCAATCGTTAATAATATTCTTTATTGCTATAAGTCATTTAAATATAGAATGGAATATTATAAATATATTATTAATAATAGCAATGTTTCTATCTTCAATAGTATTATTCTTTGGAATATTCTTGTTAATGGCTTCATATTGTTTTATTACTATTCATGGCTTAGAAGTAAGAAATTTATTAACTGATGGTGGTAAACAAATGGCTCAGTATCCAATAGGAATATTTAGAAAAGGTTTTATATTTATATTTACTTTTATTATTCCATATGCTTCAGTTAATTATTATCCTTTACTTTATCTATTAGGAAAATCTAATAATACATTATATTTATTATCACCATTATTAATAGTAGTATATTTAATACCATGTTTTCTATCTTTTAAAATAGGTTTAAAACATTATAGTAGTACAGGTTCATAGGGGGTGTTTATGAAAGATGTATTAGTAGATACTGATGGATTTAATCAGTATTATGAAGAATTAAATAGATTAAAAGATATAAGTTTATCTATTGCCAGCATAGGAAGTGAATCCTATGCTGATGCAGTAGGAGATGGATGGCATGATAATTTTGCTTTTGAAGATACAATGAGAGAAAGTAGAAAGATTGCTTCAAGAATAAATAAAATGTTAGAGGATGAAAAATATTTAAAAATAGTAGATAAAAAAAGTAATTCTGATGATATAATAGATGTAGGAGATATTCTTAAAATAAAAGTTATATATGATATAGATGATATCGAAGAATATACTATTAAATTAACTGGTAAATATATGATAGATAATAATGTTAAAATTAAAGAGGTATCTTTAAATAGTCCAATAGGAAGAAGTATATATTTGAAGAATATTAATGATAATGATATTCATTATTATATTAATGATAAAAAGATAAGTATAAAAATAATAAATAAGATTTTATGATAGAGACTAGAATAGGCTCTATCATACCACGGAAGACTACAGGCTGAAGTGGAAAAGGAGATATAATGAAAATAATTGAATATGAAGATAGATATTTAGAAGATGTAAAAGATTTACTAGTAGAACTAGAAGAATATATTCTTAGTATTGATGAAGATAATCTAGATCAGTTACATCCTGAATATCGTGATAAGATGGCTATGTTAGATTTAGAAAAAGTAAATAATAATAATGGCAAATGTTATCTAGCAATAGATAATGATGAAGTAGTAGGTTTAATAATGGGATGTTTAAGGTGTTATGATGAATATGATTATTTAGATTATAAATGTCCTAAATGTGGTGAAGTAACAGAGTTAGTAGTATCTAAGAAAGTAAGAAGTAGTGGTATTGGTACTTTACTTATAAATAGGATAGAAAAGTATTTTAAAAGTATAGGATGTGAATATATTTCTATCGAAGTATTTGCCTACAATAAAATGGGAATTAACTTCTACGAAAAACATGGTTATCATACTAGAGGTTTAATTGATATTAAGAAAATAAATTGAGGTAATGTTATGAAAAAAGAATATTATGAAGCTTATGAAGATAGATATAAAGATGCTTATGATAATAATATGTTATGGGAAATTAAAGATTTTAGTAAAGATGTAGTTAAAGTAATAGAGGACTATAATATTACTAAGAATAATAGTATATTAGAAGTAGGATGCGGAGAAGGTAGAGATACAATTCATCTACTTAATATGGGTTATCATAATATATTAGGTATTGATTACTCTAAAACAGTAATTGCTAAATGTAATGAACTGACTAATAATAAATATGTAAATAATTTTAAATCTTTAGATATAATGAAAGATAAATTAAATAAAAAGTATGACTTTATCTATTCAGTAGCGGTTATTCATATGTTTTTAAAGGAAGAACATCGTAATTTATTCTATAAGTTTATATATGAACACTTAAATGATACTGGTATTGCTTTAGTTATATCGATGGGTGATGGTACTAGTACTTATAAATCTAATATTGATGATGCTTTTAAGAAAGTAGTAAGAAAAAATATAAATACTAATAAAGAAATAATGGTAACTAGTACTTCGTGTAATATAGTAGATTTTGATACTTTTAAAGAAGAAATTATAAGAAATAATTTTAAGATAATTAAATGTTATATCAGTAGTGATATACCCAATTTTGATAAGTGTATTTGTGCTATTATTTCTAAATAAAAATGAATTAAAACGAGATGAAATAAGCAGATCTAAATGATCTGCTTTTGTTTATGGTGATAATAAGAAAAATACTAAAAAACATGTATTTTAATATTGACATCACCAGGTATTTATATTATCATAAACGATAAGACAATGATAAAAGAGATATAACTTTTTAGAAATCAAAGAAAGGATGATAAAGTGAACAATATAGTTGTAAATGATAATATAAAGATAGAAAATATGATATATGAAATTAGAGGTAAAAAAGTAATGTTAGATTCTGATTTGGCTAAACTCTATAATGTAGAAACAAAAAGAATAAATGAAGCAGTTAAAAATAATATAGAAAAGTTTCCTGAAAGATATTGCTTTAAACTTTCTGATAACGAAAGTGATAATCTTTTGGTCGAAATTTTCGACCAAAAAATAGAAAAACGTGGAGGTAAGTATAAAAATCCCAGAGTTTTTACCGAGCAAGGTGTATATATGCTTGCTACAATCTTAAAAAGTAAAGAAGCAACGAAGATAACAATTGCAATAATGGATGCATTCGTAGTAATGAAAAAGATAATAAATACTTCACTGATAGAACAAAAATATATTAATAAATTAGTATTAGAACACGATAGTAAAATTAATTTAATACTAGATAAATTGACTCCAAAAGAAAGTAATAATCATATTTTTTATGAGGGACAGATATATGATGCATATTCATTACTTATAGATACATTATCTAAAGCAAAGAAAGAAATAATTATAATAGATAATTATGCTGGTAAAAAATTATTTGATATTATTAGAAATATTAATGTTAAAGTAAAAATATATACAGAAAATATAGATAATATTTCTAAAGAAAAGTATGAAAAACAATATAGTAATATAGAAATAATAAATACTAATATATTTCATGATAGGTTTATTATAATAGATAATAAAGTATTATATCATTCTGGTACTTCATTTAAAGATTTAGGTAAGAAGTGTTTTGCTATTACTAAGATAGTAGATAATAATATATTAGAAGAATTATTAAATAAACTAAAAAAATGCTATGATGAAGACTAAAGTAGGCTTACGAGATACCACGTAAGACCATAGGCTGAAGTGGCATATAAAAAAATAAATGTAACAAATAATGGTTGACATACATAAAATAATATGATATAGTTAGGTTGAATTTAAAGAGAGAGGAGTGAAAATCATGAAGATGAGAACTTTAAGTTTAAATATTTTTAATAGTGATAGAGTAGTTTTAAAGAAAAGTGGGATTCTTTTATGTTTTTCACATACTTTGTAATAAGTAAAAATAATTAATTATATTAAATTGGAACTACTTTATAAATAAGTAGTTCTTTTATTTGGAGGTGTAAAGATGAAGAGTTTGAAAGAATTTAGGCCTCTACTTAAGTTAGTTAAAGAAGATTTAAATAAATTAATATTTGCTAGTATAATTATATTTATATCTGGTATATGTGAAGTATTTACTGGATATTTAAATGGTAAAGTAGTAGAAGAGATAACTATGTTAGATATTAAGAACGCTTTAATATTTTTAGGGATATATTTTGTATTAGAAATAACAATGGATGGAGTAATATTACATTATGCTAATTCTATATTATATAAAGAAGAGAGTAAGTTAACTAGAAAACTAGGCTTTTATACATATAAGAAAGCATTATGTTTGCCTCCTGTTGCTTATGAAAAGATGTCATCAGGAGAAATAATAAATAGAATAACAAGTGATGCTGATACTTTAAGCTTTGCGTTTGGTAGATTACTTAATATGATATCATCACTAGTGGCATCAATAATTGTTATAGTTTATGTATTTATTAATTCTTGGATAATAGGATTAGAGATAGTAGGTATTGTATCGATATTATTCTTAATATTAAAGAAATATAATCCATTACTTAAAGATATACATAAAGAGAGAAGAAAAGTGCAAGATAAGTTTACATCTTTAACTACGGAGTCTATTAGAGGTATAAGAGAAATTAAAACATTAGGTATTAAAAATAATTTGATTAGTGATATGACTAGTATTATTAAGGATATATATAATAAATCTAGTAAAGAGATTGATATTCAGAAGAGTTTTAATATAAAGACTAGATTATTAAAGTCTATATTAGAATGTGGAGTATTTGCTACTTGTGTCGTATTATTATACAATAAGATGATAAGTTTAACATTCTTTATTGCCATGACATATTATGTATATCGTTTTACCTGGTTAATAGAAAACATAAATGATTTAACACAAACATATCAAAAGGTTAGTGTATCTATATCAAGAGTAAATGATATATTAGAGAATAGATTATATAAAGATGAAAAGTTTGGTAATAAGAAGTTAGTTAATGTTAAAGGGGTAATTGAATTTAAAGATGTTAATTTTAATTATCCTGATGAGGGTAATATATTAAATAATTTTAGTTTAAAGATTGAACCTAATAAGAAGATTGCTGTAGTAGGAGCTTCTGGTCAGGGTAAGAGTACTTTATTTAATTTAATTACTAGAATATTTGATACTACTAGTGGGGAGATATTGTTAGATGGTATTAATATTAAAGACTTAAGTGAAGATGAATTAAGAAAACATATATCAATAATTAGACAGGAACCTTTTGTTTTTAATAGAACTATTAAAGAAAATTTTAAATTAATTAATAAGAATATATCTCTTAAAAAGATAAGAGAATATTCTAAGATGGCTTACTTAGATGATTATATTATGTCTTTACCTAAAGGGTATGATACTGTATTAGGAGAGTCTGGTATTAATTTATCTGGTGGTCAAAAACAAAGACTATCTATTGCTAGAACTTTATCTAAGGGTAGTGAAGTGATTTTATTTGATAAAGCGACTTCAGCTTTAGATAATAATTCTCAAGATTATATTAAGAAGACTATTGATAATTTAATTAATGATCATACTATTGTAATAGTAGCTCATAGATTATCTACGATTATGGATGCTGATATTATTCATGTTGTTGCTGGTGGTAAGGTAATAGCAACGGGAACACATAAGGAATTATTAAATAGTTGTAAGATATATAGAAATCTTTATGAGACTGAATCTTTAAATTCATAATAGCCTATGAAGCCTTAAGTTAATCTTAAGTCTTCATTAGGTATCATAGAGCCTATATGAATATAGTCTCTATGATAAAATATATTTTAAGAAGTATTTAGAAGAATACTTTAATATAAATGTTAATCGCTTCCGAGTGGTGCGAGTAATAAATGATCTCGGTTGTAAATGTTTAGAATTTCTATCTACAGATAGAAGGCTCTTTAGAAGAATATTTTAATTTGAAGTCAAAGTTTTTGACATCAAAAGATTATATAGTAATAACAAGTAAGGAGAGTATTATGATAATATTATTTAGTGGTTGTGATAAAGTAAAGGGGTTTAATATTAGAATAAAGGAAGTTATAAATAAAGAATTGGATAGATATAATAGTATGGCTGTTATATGTGCTAGTGATGATTATAGTAAGAATGATACTTTAATAGATGGTACTAGTGATATGATGGGTATAAGAAGTATGTTTAATAGTATTAAAGAATTTTATTTAATAGACAGAAGGGCTTCTGTTGACGATATGATAAATATAATAAATAAAGTAGATATTATATATTTATTTGGTGGTAATCCTTTAATACAATTAGATATAATTAAGAGAATAGATTATAAAAAATTATTTAAAGATAAAGTATTACTTGGAATATCTGCGGGTAGTATGAACTTAGGTAAGATAGGGTATTATTCTAAAGATGATGATTATGATAAGACATTCTTTTATGAAGGATTAGGTTTTACTGATATAACGATTGATCCTCATTTTGATATTAATAATAGAAAACAAGTAAATGAAATAATTGATAGTTCTTATAAATATAAAATAATGGGTTTACCTAATGATTCATGTATAGTAATAAAAGATAATGAAATATATTATATTAATAATTATTTTGTAGTAGAAGATGGTAAAATTAAAGAGAAGATGTATTAAGATTAATAAATGATAAAGCATTTACTTATATGATATATCATGATAAAATAATATTATGAGTGAAGATATGCAAGAATATTAAAAAAATTAGAAAGAATAAATGGTGGTTTATTTTGAATTGTTTAATATTGTAATAAATTTTTTAGAAGAAAATAAAAGTAAGAATATAGATTTAGAAAGATTTAATAATTTTGTTAACGAGTTTAATGATGTTAAAAGGAAAAATAATTTAGAATTGGGAGTGATAATATGAATGTTAATGAATTTTTAAATAAGATGATTGGTGAATTAAATTTAGGTAATTTAATTGAACCAATATCTCAAGTATCAGGCGGACTAACGCATAGGATGTTTAAGGTATTTACTGATAAAGGAAGATATATTGTTAAGTTACTTAATCCTAATATTATGAAAAGACCGACTGCAATGAATAATTTTAATACAGCAGATAAATTAGAAGAAATATTAAAAGATAACAATATTGATGCAGTATATTCATTAAAATTTAATGATAAAAAAATGCAGGAGTTAGATGGACAATATTTTTATGTATATGAATGGTTTGATGGTAAATCTTTAAAAGATGATGAAATCACTATTGAACACTGTAAGAAGATAGGAAAATTACTTGCTTATATTCACAATATTGATTTAAAAAAAGATGAAGTAAAGACAAAAACTAAAAATATAGATTTTAAATATTATATTGATTTAGCAAAAGAAAAAGGTTCAGTTATTTATGATATGATATATGATAAATTAAATATATTAAATGAAAGTATGAATAAAGGTAATATATCAGTTAATGATTTACCAAAATTTAGTGCAATATGTCATAACGATATGGATAGTAAAAATGTAATGTGGTTAAATGATGATTATAAATTAATTGATTTAGAGTGTTTAGGTTATTCTAATCCATATTTGGAATTATATGAACTAGCACTTTGCTGGTCTGGATATGAAAAGTGTAATATAGATTTTAGTAAATTTAGTGCATTCTTTCAGGCTTACATTGAAAACACTAAATTAGATATGAACATAGATTGGGAGGCAATTTATTATGCTAATAATGGAAGACTTGGATGGTTAGAATTTAATATTAAAAGATCATTGATGATAGATTGTGATACTGAAGAAGAAAAACAAATAGGAATTAATGAAGTAAAAGAAACTATAGAACATGTTGTTTATTACGATAAAATTAAAGATGAAATTTTAAGTAATATTAATAAACTAATATATTATAATAAAGAGAAAGTGTTAAAAAGAGAGGATAATCATGAAAATTAATTATATGTTTAGTAGAATAGATAGAGATAAAGGTTTTAATGATAATCAAAAGAAGTATATAAAAGAAGATATTAAGAATAATATGTCTATTACTTTTATAGCTAGTTTATTTGATGAATATGAAAGAAATGATACTCAGGTTAAAGAAATTGTTAATGTATTTAAAAATATAGATATTAATTTTAAAGAAGTACATTTAATAGATAATAGAGTATCTAAAGAAGATGCTTATAAATATATAGAAAAAACAGATATAGTTTATTTAATGGGTGGTAGTCCTGAATTAGAAATGAAATCTATTATAGAATATAATTTATTTAATATATTAAGGAATAGAAATGGTATTACTATTGGTACTAGTGCTGGTGCTATGAATCAAACGGATAGAGTAATATATAAAGATGATTTTAAGAATTATGAATTAGTAGATTATCAAGGATTAGGTTTTATTGATTTAAATATATATCCTCACTTTGATATTGATAATAAAGAATATATGGATGAAGTACTAGAAGTTAGTAAATATACTAGAATAATAGGATTACCTAATGAATCTTTTATTAGAATAAAAGATAATGATATAGATTTTGTAGGTAAACATTATTTTATAGAGAATGGTGTGATGGAATAAAATGTTATGATAGAGACTATTATATAGGATCTATCATACCACGGAAGACTATAGGCTGAAGTGGAAAAGGAGGAAATCATGAAAGAAATAGTAGATGAAAAGAATAATAAAATAATAGGTAATGTTAATTTAGATAATTCTAAAGTAAAGTTTATAGGTAGTAATAATGTTTTATATATCAATGATGAAATAACTTTAGTTAATTCTAGTATAGAATTTAGAGGGGATAATTCACTAGTATATTTATGTAAAACATCAGAAAAAATAACTGTAGATATAAAACTATATAATAATTCCACTATTTACTTTGGAAAGAATATTTGGATAAATAAAGGAGTTAAGATAGTTATATCTGAACAAACTAATTTGTTTATTGGTAAAAATTGTATGATAGCTCCTGAATGTTGTTTTAGAAGTGCAGATCCACATATAATATATGATATTAATACTAAGAAAAGAATAAATCAAAGTAAAAGTATTTTTATTGGTGATCATGTTTGGATTGGTCAAGGAATAATGGTATTAAAGAATGCAATGGTAGGATCGGGAGCAGTTATTGGAGCTAAGAGTTTAATAACTAATAAGAGATATAATTCAAATACTATATATGGTGGAAGTCCTGCTAAAAAGATAAAAGAAGGTATATTTTTTATTCATGATGATTGTCATAGATTCTTAGATGAAGATATTGAAAAATATGAGTATAATGATACTGATAAATATATTTATAATAGAGATGGTACTACTACTGAATTTGAGGATATTGAAAATAATTTAAGAGGAGCTTCTATTAAAGATAGAATTGATTATTTAGATAAGATTACTTTAAATAATGATAAGAATAGATTTTATATAGGTGATTAGATAAAAGAGGTAGTGATGGAAGAATATTTAAATAAAATAATAAGTGATAATGATATTTTAAATAGTAATATGAAATGTGTAAAAGTAAATGCTGGTTTTACTAATACTGTTTATATAATAGATGATAAATATATTATTAAGATATGTAGTGATAGAAGTAATAAGAATAGATTTATTCAAGAAATTAATTTTTATTTAAGCAATAATGATAATAAATATATACCAAGATTATACCGCTACTACATAGGAAATGGTGAAGATTATTCTTATGAAATAATTGAAAAAGTAGAGGGAGTTACATTATATAATGTATGGCATACTTTATCTTTGGAAGAGAGGGAAGATGTATTAAAACTAGTAGTAGATATGATGAAGTCTATTCATAAGATAAAAGGAGAAGTATATAACTTTGCTTTATATATTAAAAATAAGTTAAATAATGAGATGAATGAAGTTAGTAATTTATTTGATGGTGTAGTACTTGATAGATTTAATAATATAATTAAAAATATAGATAGATATTTTATGGATAATGATTTTAGATTAATACATGGTGATCTTCATTTTGATAATATACTTATTGATAGTAGTAATAATATTAAAGTTATTGATTTTGAAAGGGCATTAATTGCTCCTATTGACTATGAATTAGATATATTTTTAAGAATGTGTTATAATCCTATTAAATATGCATCTTTAGAAGAAGAAAAGTATGTAAATATTAATGATTATAAGGATATTCCTAAATATTTAAAGGAGTACTATCCTGAGATATTTGATTTTGAATATTTTAATATAAGACATTTAATATATGATTTAGAGGCTAACTTAAGAATATTACCTAGATTTAAAGATGATATTGAGTTAAGGGATAAGGTTATAGAGGTAATAAATGAATTGAATGAATTGATTAGTGAGGTATAGAAATGAAAACAGAACTTATATATTTTGTTCATGGTACTACTTATGATAATGCTAGTAAAAAGTGTTCTGGCTGGAAACAAGTAGAACTTAATGAACTTGGAAAAGAACAAGCTCTTAATTTGGGAAATGTTAATAAAGATATTAAGTTTGATGTTATATTTACATCCGATTTAATAAGGGCAATAGATAGTGCTAATATTGCTTTTCCTAATGTTAGGAAAATTCAAGATAAAAGATTAAGAGAATGTAATTATGGAGATTTAGATGGTGAAGATAAGAAATTAATTGTCTATGAAGATCATATTGATGTACCATTTCCTAATGGTGAGTCTTTAAAAGATGTTGAAGTAAGAGTACAAAGTTTTATTAATGATATACTAAAAGAATATAAAGGTAAAACAATAGGTATTGTAGCACATAGGGCTCCTCAGCTGGCATTTGAGGTTATTACTAAAAATATAAGTTGGGAGACTGCAAATGAAAATGACTGGCGTAAAACAGGTGATTGGAAGCCAGGATGGAAATATGAAATTGATTAAAAAATAGGATTTAATATCATGACGAGTTTAGAAAGAAAAGTAGATAGTAACAAATTAAAGAGATGGACATTTGGTATTAATGCTAATCAATTGGTTGAACTTGTACTAGAAGGCAAAAAGACCGCTACTACATATTTATATGAGGACGATGAAAAGTATAAAGAAAATGATATTTCAATATTAACAGATATAAATGGTAATGATGTGTGTCTAATACAAACAAAGAAAATAATTATAACTACATTTAAAAATATTACTTGGGATTTAGCTGTTTTAGAAGGAGAAAATAATTCATTAGATGATTGGAAAAGAGAGCATTATAATTTCTTTAAAAAGATAACTCCTAGTTTTAATGAAGATACAAAGGTTGTTTTTGAAATATTTGAAATGATAAATAAATTATAATTTAAAATTAATGTTTAAGAGGTAAAACATGAAAATATTTTTATGTGGCGGTGGAAGTGGTAAAAAAATAAAAGAGGCTACCATTAAGTTTGGAAGTTTGATTGATAAGAGTAAGCCTTTATTATATATACCACTTGCAATGAAAAGTGAAAAATATGATAGTTGTTTAGAATGGATAAAAGAAGAAATGAATATTATTGGTATTAATAATATTGATATGGTTACTAGTGGGGAAGATTTATATAAAAAGAATTTTGATAATTATTCTGCTATTTATATAGGTGGAGGCAATACTTATAAACTTTTAAGGGATATTAAAGAAAATAATTGTTTTGATAAAATTAAAAGATATATTGATAATGATGGTGTTGTATTTGGTGGAAGTGCTGGTGCAATTATATTTGGTAAAGATATAGATACTTGTAAATATGAAGATGATAATAGTATTATTGGTTTAAAAGATACAAGTGGTTTTGATGTTTTATCTGGATATTCATTACTTTGTCATTATAATGATAATATTGTTAAGACAGAAAATAATATAAATTATTTAAAGGGATATTCTATAGGAAGAAAAGTAATTTATTTACCTGAAGAAGATACTATCTTTATAGATAGTAATGATATAGAATTAATAGGAGATAAAGAATATATAGTGTTTAATAATGGTAATATGCAAGTGATAACAGTAACCGAAAATAATAGATAATGCTATCAAAATAAAAAATTAATAAATAAAGAAAAGAGGTAAGAAAAATGAAATATTTAGGATCAAGAGTGCTAGAAACAGATAGGTTACTTTTAAGACCTACTAAAGAAGAAGATTTAAAAGTTATTTGGGGTATTCTATGTGATAAGAGAGTAGCAGAACATTATCTTGTAGGAAAATTTAATTATGATTGGGAAAAAGAAAAGGTATGGCAATATAAAAAATTAGAAAAAGCAAATAATGAAGATGTATTTCAATGGTCAATAATATTAAAATCAGAAAATAAATGTATTGGTCAGGCTAGTTGTCAAAAAAGTTATGATGAATTTGGTAATGAAAATAGTGATAATATAAGAGATGTTGGTTGGTTTTTAGATTTTAATTATCATGGTATGGGATATGGTAGTGAAGCTGCTAGAGCAATGATCGATTATATGTTTAAAGAAGTACAAATTGATAAAATAGAAACTTGTGCTGCTACTGATAATTTAGCATCCTGGAAGATAATGGAAAAGTTAGGTTTTCATAGAACTAATAAAATTAAAAAAGTTAAGTATACTATTTTAACTGAAGAAGTAGATTGTTACTGCTACGAAATAACGAGAGAAGAATATTTGAATTTGGGGAGTGAATAATGAGTAGTATAGAAAAAGAGATTAGATTAAAAATAAATGATAATGATATTGAGAGAATTAAGAATGTTACTGATAGTTATAAAGGAAGAACTAGATTAATTGATATAACTTGTGGTAAATATGAATTTGATTCTTTAAGTAAACTTGGATATATTGGAAGAATTAGATGTAATGGTAATAGTTATAAAATAGAAATTAAAAATTATCAAAATAAAGATGAATGTTTAGAAAAATCACTATCTATTAATTCTATAAGAGATGGATTAGATTTCTTTAAATTACTTAATATGGAACCGTATTTAGTATTAGATAGATATAGAGAAGTAAGAAAATATAATAATCTTTTAATATTTATTGATGAGTTTGATACTATTGGTAGTTATATAGAAATAGAATATCAAGAATCTGATAAAGATGAAGCATATAAATTTATTGAGTTATTAGATCTTGATAATAAAGAACAAGATAAATATGGAGATATTGTAAGAAATTTAATAAGTAATGATGATAATTTAAAGAAGAAAATGATTAAGAAGTTAGAAAGATATAGTGAATAATTTACTATATCTTTTTATGTATAAATATAATTTATATAGCATATAAAAAATTAATATTTGTCAATACAAAATTTTAGTAGTAGTATATTACTTGTAGGGGTTTTGGTTTAATTTTTTAGAATGTTTGTGAAGTTTTACCCAATTAGTTTTTTGTTTTCATTAGTTTTGGTAAAAATTGTCAAAAAAGGGGTTGACAAACATTCTAAAAAGTTATAGAATTAATCTAAATTATTCAAAAAGAGGGAGTGAGCGTTATGATAAAGTGTGTTATGTTAAATATTAATTCTATACTTAATAATGTTAGAAACTATTTAGCTGACATATTTTTCTGCTGCAAAACTAAATATATTGTTGTGACTAAAGAGCAGTACTCTGTGAATGACTAATTTTGAGGTCGTCCGCTGGAGTGCTGCTCTTTTGTTATATATGGAGGTGAAAGAAAATGAATAAACTTACTATTGATGACTTGCTTAATTTAGTTAAAAGTTATAATCCTAGTGAAGTAGAAATTATAAAGAGAGCATATTATTATGCTGATAATCTTCATTCAGGACAGAAGAGGCAAAGTGGAGAACCTTATATAATACATCCACTTAATGTAGCATATATACTTGCTAGTATGCATGCTGATAAAGATACAATATGTGCAGGGTTATTACATGATACATTAGAAGATACTCATGTTACTAAAGAAGATATTTCACATGATTTTAATCCTGAGATAGCATCTTTAGTAGATGGAGTAACAAAGATAAGTAAACTTAACTTTTCTACTAAGCAAGAGCAGAATGTTGCTAATACTAGAAAGATAATTACTGGTATTACAAGTGATGTTAGGATAATTATTATTAAACTAGCAGATAGACTTCATAATATGAGAACATTAGAATATAAGACGGAGTTTAAACAAAAAGAAAATTCACTAGAAACGATGGATATATTTGTACCACTTGCTTATTACATTGGAGCATATCGAATAAAAAGTGAATTAGAAGATTTATCTTTTAGATATTTAAAACCAGATATTTATATGAGTTTACTTGATAAAAATAAAAGATTAGAGAAAGAAAATAAAGATCTTTTATTAGAAATGAAATATAAAATAGAAAATATTTTAAAAGATAATAATATTCCTAATGAAATAAAAGTTAGAACTAAGAATATATATGGTATATATAAAAGATTACATGAAGGAGAGAAATTATCTGATATACATGATTTATTTTCTCTTAAAATAATGGTAGATGAAATAGATGATTGTTATAGAGGATTAAGATATGTACATAGTCTATATCATCCTATAAATAGTAAGTTTAAAGATTATATATGTAATCCTAAAACTAATATGTATAGTAGTCTTCATACAACGGTATTTGGTCCTGAAGGAAGACTTATTCAAACACAAATTAGAACATTTGATATGGATAAGATTGCCTCTTTCGGACTTACTGCTTACTTTGATATAAATAAAGGTGATGCCAGAAAAGTAATGCAAGATGATTTAAGAAATAAATATCAATTCTTTAGTTCATTATTAGAAATTAATTCAGTATTCGCAGATAATCAAGAATTTGTTAATCAAATAAAAAATGAGTTATTTTCGGATAAGGTATATATTTATGGAATGAATGGCAGGATAGTAGAATTACCTAAAGGCTCAACAGTAATAGATTATGCTTTTAACTTAGACTCTGATATTGGTAATACTATGGTAGGAGCTATTGTTAATGATGATTATAAAGATGTTAGTTATGTTCTAAAAAATAATGATAGGGTAAGAATTATTAGTGATGAGTTATCATTTGGTCCAAGAGAGGAGTGGATTACTAAGGCAGTTACAACTAAGGCAAAGAAGAGGATAAGGGAGTTTAAAGGTAGCTAGCATTGTATGATTTTATACATTTTTAAAAAGAAAATAAGGAGATGATATATATGAATTTGAATATTGAAAAATTACAAAGCCCATGTTTTATTATTAATAAATTGATATTGGATGAAAATATTAATAATATATTGGTGAATTGCAACAAAATTAAAAATCATGTTATAATTGGATATTCACTAAAGACCAATTCAAATCCATTTTTGATACAATATTTGTATAAAAAAGGTTTGTATATTGAAGTTGTTTCTGCTGATGAATATAAATTTGCGTTATCCCTAGGGATAAAAAAACAGAGAATCATTTACAATGGGGTTATAAAAAATAAAAAAACATTTTTGACAGCTATTAAAAATAAATCGATTGTCAATATTGATTCATACATTGAATTTGAATGGCTGTTAAAAAATAATATTAAAAACAAAAAAATTGGATTGAGAATAAATCTACCAATAGATAATGAACTATCTAATTATTTTGAATTTCCTGAAACGGGAAGTAGATTTGGCTTTTATTATTATGATAATAAATTACAATTATATATAAAAAAACTAAAAGAAAAAAATATATTTGTTAACGGAATACATATTCATTGTAATACTTTTGATAGAAATCCAATAGTGTATAAAAAAATTATTGATTATGTTGCAAAGTTGGTAAATGAAAATAATATTAATATTGAATATTTAGATATTGGTGGTGGATATATGGGTGGGAAAGAATGTAATTTTAATAAATATTCAGATGTTATCGATAATACTATAAAAAAATATAAGTGTTTTAACAATATTAAAATAATTATAGAACCAGGAGCTGCTATTGTAGCTACTTCTATAACATATTTTTGTAGAGTAATAGATAGAAAAGAAATTGGTAATACAGCATTTATAACTATTGATGGTAGCATTGTGCATATTAATCCTACTTTTTCAAGAAAAAAATATAAATATAGTAGTGACTGCAATACTATATGTGAAAATAAAGATATTATTATATGTGGTTTTACTTGTATGGAACGCGACAGAATAATTTTTGATAAAAAACTTGATTTACACATAGGTAATTATTTAATGTTTGAAAATATGGGAGCATATGTAATGCCTTTTGTCTCAAATTTTATATGTAATTATCCATCAATTTATTTATATGATGAAAACAATGTTAAATTGTTAAATAAAAATGAACGGAGATGTATTAAATGAATTTTATAGAAAAGTTGAAAAAATATATTTTACAAAACAATGATTTTAATATCGTAAATATTAATGGGTCATATGCTGATGAAAAGAAAAAAAACAGATATGATGAATTCTCGGATATTGATTTGTTTGTTGTTACAGAAAAAAAAGACTACTATTTAAAAAATCCAGAGTGGTTAAATTTTTATGATAAAAAGTTTATTTATTTTAATGATCCTATATCTTTTGGAATCGGTACTGAATTAAGGGTTGCTTTTGCAGATGGTTTGCTTGTTGATATAGCAATAGTAAATAAATCAGAATTTTTGCTATTAAAAGAAAATTCTATATTTAATGATAAAATTGTTAGTAGAGGAACTATTTGCTTAAAAAATGATTTTATTCAAGAAAAAGCTCTTTATAATAATAAAAAAAATTGCGCAATCGATTATTCTAAACCTACACCCTATGAGTTGAATAGAAAAATTGATGAGTTCTGGATTGATATTGCTAATATTTATAAATATATTTCTAGGAACGATATGTTTTCTGCAAAGTATGCTTTTGATCGGAGAATAACTAAGTTGTTAATATATGTATTAGAACTGTATACTAAGATGATATCACCCGATACAGATACTATGTTTAATGGAAGAAACATTAATAAATGGCTTGATATTAATAATATGAATGTTCTTCTTAAAATTAATAGTAATACGGATAAAAGAAAAATGTTACAATGCATAGATTTGGCCATTGATTTGTTTAATAATATTATGGATCAAGTGTTTTCTTATTATGGTTTTGATAAAGACAATAGGAATTCAGTAATATTTGAAATTGCTAACAAAAGGAGAAAAATAGATAATGAGTGAATGTATAATTAATGATGTTGTAGAGAAAATTCTACTTTATGGTTATGGAAATAATATACAAAAATTAAAGACTATATTATATGATAAAGTAAATGAAAAATATTTAAAAAGGGAAAAATTAGGCTTTGTTATGCCTGCGTTTCCTGGAAAATCACCCAATTGTAATTCTAGTTTTTCTTTTTTACCTGATTATACTGAAAATGTTTCATTAGAAACTATTAATGACTTTATCACGGAGATAAACAAGATTTATCCATATGGTTGTGAATTTACTATAGTTCATGATGGCCATTTTTTTAGCTATGTAGGTATAACGCGCGGTGAATTAGAATTAAATGAATATATATTGTCATTCAGAAAAAAATGTGGTGAATGGATAACGAGTGTTACTATATACGATTTAATGAATAGTTGTGATTTATATGAGGCTTATTTATTATTTAAAAATAAATATCTGGATGAAATGATTTCAATTGGCGATTTGTCAAATGAAATCTTATTTACGCGAAATGAATTTGGTGATAAAATTTTTAAAAATGGTTTAAGTAATAATCAGAAACAAAAAATAGCAACAAATATTGCTCGCAAATCTGTTTTAATTAAGAATGGTATTAATAATATGATAAATGATTTATTTCCTGATAGTATTCGCTTATCTGTTCATTTTCAAGATAAGGGCAGTGTTAAAATGGGTTTTAAATTAATTCCATTAGCAATTAATAAGGGAACACCTTGGTTTTATGTTGCATACGTTTCAAGTTGCGGAAAAATTATACTTGGTAAGAATGATTGGTATTTTGAAAGTAAAAAAATTTCTACTAATAAATATGGAAACTTTTACTCTATCAGCGATAACGATATTTATTTGTTTGAAAATAATTTAGTTGATAGAAAAATCATTAGAGAAAGAAGGTATAACAGATGAGAATGAAAATGCTTAATTCCTTTAAAAATGATTTTATTTTAGATAAAAATAGGGCTCATGATATTGAAAGAAGAATCGATGAAAAATATTGTATAGCAAGCGATACTAAAATGAAAGAAATAATACTTGATAAAATAATGTCAAGGAAAGAAATGTTCTTTTATGAAAAGGATTATAATAGACCACAATGTATTTTTTACATATATATTAAAAAATTAAATACAACAATATTTGGCAGAAAAATGATATCTCCATTGTATAAGAAAAATATGATATCTTCTATGAATTGTAGTATGATAACAGAAAATATGATTGTCGGAATTTTAAATAATGGAGCAAAAAATGGTCGAGATATCGTTATAAGCTATTTTCCATTAACAGATGGTGAAAGATTAAATATGTTTAATATTATAAAAAATGACAGTATGATAAATATCGAATATCCATTTGTATATTGTGACTATTATACTCAACATGAATTGGGTTCACCTGTTGATGGATGGAAAATTCATGATAATACTGAATTAAACTTATTTAATGGTGAGGAACATTTGAGATTATATACAATAAAAATATTAAATAAAATAGGTGTTGAAAACAAATCTGTTTTGTTTGATCCGGCTTGTTCTACTGGTGATTTTCTTTATGAAATGAAAAAAAACTTTCCACGTGTTGTAACAATTGGACAAGATTTGAGTCATGAAATGGCAACTATTTCAAAGAAAAAAATAGATATAGTTTATTGCGGAGATTCAATTTTTACACCAGTATTGGATGATAGCGTTGACTTTTTGTTTTTTAGATTTTTAAATTCTAAGGTTGTTACTACAGATAAAGCAAAAGAATTATATAATGTATTAATAAAAAAAGTTAAAATTGGGGGGCATATTATTTGCTTTGGACATACACCTGTTTTATTAAATTTGGATTTTATGATTAAAAGTGGCTGGGAACTAATTTCTAGTAGTGGCTATAACAAGAAATATGATAGTATATTTCAATATTATGTGTTAAGGAGGCAATTTTAAAATGTATTATAGAAAATATGTTGGTGAAAGAATTTATTTTTCTCCCATTAATAAGGAAGATTATCAGTTATATACTAAATGGCTTAATGATGAAAAAATTTCTAGAGGGACTAATCAAGTTCATAAAATTATTACAGAAGATTTTGAGAAGGAATGGATATCTCATGCTTATGAAAAAGGAAGATATCAATTTGCTGTTGTAAATAAATCTAACGATGAACCAATAGGAATTTATGGTTTGGAACTTAAAAATGATATATCTAAACAATATTTTTTTGTTGGTTTTATTGGTGAAGATGATTATAGGGGTATTGGTGTCGGTACTGAGGCTTTAAAATTATTAACAAATTTTGCTTTTGATATTTTAAATGCACATACTTTATACACTACTATATATAGTTATAATATTTCTTCCTTAAAATCTGTTGTTAAAGCTGGATATAAAAAATGTGGCATTTTAAGGGAGGCAATATATTATGGTAATTGCTATTATGATGAATATATTTTTGAAATGACAAGAGATGAATATTTTAAATTATATGATAAATAAAAATAAAAGATGAAAAAAGATTTATTTCATGATATAATATTATTAAGTTTACAGAAAGAGGTGTTTAATATGAAAAAAATTTCATCTAGAGAATTAAGAAAAACTTGGATACAATTCTATTTGGATAGGGGGCATGTTGATATAGGAACGACATCGTTAATTGGTGATGGAACTACAGGCGTGCTATTTAATGTTGCTGGTATGCAACCATTAATGCCATATTTATTAGGAAAAGAGCATCCGTTAGGAAAGAGACTATGTAATATTCAAGGGTGTGTAAGAACTAATGACATCGAGGAAGTTGGTGACTCTAGCCATGTTACATTTTTTGAAATGATGGGGAGTTGGAGTTTAGGTGATTATTTCAAAGTAGAAAGAACAAAATGGAGTTATGAATTATTAACTTCTGTATTTGAAATACCGAGAGAACGTCTTGCAACAACTGTTTTTTCTGGTAATGATGATGTTCCAGTAGATGAAGAAACTGCCATTCTTCGTGAAAAATCTGGCTTTTTAAAGAAAAATATTTATTATTTACCAAAGAAAGATAATTGGTGGGAGTTAGAACGTGGTCCATGTGGTCCAGATAGTGAGATGTTTTATATTACTGATAAAGAACCATGTGGTCCAAATTGTAATCCATCTTGTAATTGTGGCCATTTTATAGAAGTTGGTAATGATGTTTTTATGCAATATGATAAGGTCGATGATAATAAATATAATTTACTAGATAATAAAAATGTTGATACAGGTTGGGGATTTGAAAGGATTTTAGCATTCTTAAATACAGGTGGAGATGTATATTTAACTGATTTATTTGCTGGTGCGATTCGTATTTTAGAGAATGCATCTGGGAAAAAATATAATGAAGAAGCAGTTACTACTAGGTATATGAGAATTATTGCTGATCATGTAAGAACGAGCATTATGTTGCTTGGTGACGAAAAACATTTAACGCCATCAAATGTTGGTCCTGGTTACATATTGAGAAGGTTAATTAGGAGGGCAGTTGTCCAATCCAAAAAACTTAATATTGATGTTGAAACAATTTATGAATTAGCTTTACATTATATCGATGAAGTGTATGGAGAGATATATCCTAATTTATTAACTTCAAAACAATTTATTTTAAATGAATTGGAAAAGGAAATATCTAAATTCAATAATACAATTAATTCTGGCATGAAAAACTTTTATAGTTTATCAAAATACTTGATAAATAACAATATTAAAATAATAGATGGCAAGGATGCATTTAAATTATACGATACTTTTGGTTTTCCAATAGAACTTACAGAGGAATTGGCTAATGAAATAGGACTAGAGGTAGATAAAAATGGTTTTAAAGAAAAATTTAGAGAACATCAGCAAAAATCGAAAGGTGATTTATCCATAAAATTTAAAGGTGGATTGGCAAGTACAGGTGAAATTGAAACTAAATATCATACTGCTACTCATTTACTTAATGCAGCATTAAAACAAGTTGTTGGCCCAGAAGTTCATCAAATGGGAAGCAATATAACAAGTGAAAGAATGAGATTTGATTTTTCTTGTGATCATAAACTTACAGAAGAAGAAAAAAGTAAAACTCAGATGTTGGTAAATAAATGGATTAATGAATCCTTAGAGGTTAGTTTTGAAGAAATGTCTAAAGATATGGCTGTTGAATCAGGTGCAGAATGTATGTTTATAGAAAAGTATCCAGATGTTGTTAAAGTTTATTCTATTGGTAATGTTTCTAAGGAATTATGTGGTGGACCACATGTAAAAAATACTAATGAACTTGGTACATTTGAAATAATAAAAGAAGAGGCATCAAGTGCTGGTGTTAGGCGAATTAAGGCAAAATTATTAAAAAACAAATAATATTTATAAGTATTCTGTAACAAGAGTACTTTTTCTTATACCTACCATAGCATTGCTATGAGGAAGACTCTCTTTAAGAGGCTTACTCATACCCTGGAAGACTTATTTTATATAAGGCTGAAAGGGTAATAAATATATAAATATAATAAATTAACTAGATTTTTATTTTAAAATTTGATAAAATAAAGAAGTAGGATGTGAAGTATATGTATTTAAAAGAAATAAAAGCATATGGATTTAAGTCTTTTGCAGATAAAACTTCGATTGAATTTGGTAAAAATATTAATGGTATAGTAGGACCTAATGGATCAGGAAAATCTAATATAGTAGATGCTGTAAGATGGGTACTAGGAGAACAATCTATGAAGAGTCTTAGAGGAGATAATTCATTAGATGTAATATTCTCTGGTAGTGATAGTAGAAGAGCTCTTAATAGTGCTTCAGTTACTTTAGTATTTGATAATACTGATAGAAGTCTTCCAATAGATTTTAATGAAGTATCAATAAAGAGAATGGCTTTTAGAACAGGAGAAAATGAATACTATATTAATAATGAAAGAGTAAGATTAAAAGATATTACTGAACTTTTAACTGATAGTGGTACTGCGAAAGAGAGTTTTAATATTATAAGTCAGGGTAAGATAGATGAAATATTATCTAATAAACCAGAAGATAGAAGAATAATATTTGAAGAAGCAGCAGGAGTTTTAAAATATAAGAGAAGAAAAGAAGAAGCAATTAGAAAATTAGATAAGACTAATCAGAATCTTAATAGGGTTAATGATATTATTAATGAATTAAATAGTAATATTATACCACTAGAAGAAGCTAGTAATAAGGCTAAGAAATATATTGAATATAAAGATAGGTTATCTAATATTGAAGTAGCTGTTATTGCTAAAGAGATTAAAGACTTAAACTTTGAATATCAAGAAGGCAAGAAAAGAATAGAAGAGTTAGAAAATGAAATTACAAAGGTATCTACTGATAGTAGTACTTATGATATTGATATACTTAAATATAAAGATAAGTTAAAAGAAGTAAGAGATAATATTAATAAGAGTCAAGTATTATTAATAGATTTATCTAAGAAAGAAGAGAAGATTACTTCGGATATTAGATTATTACAAGAGAGAAATAAATATAAGGGTGAGGAATCTCTTATTAGTAATAATATTATTACTTTAAAAGAAGATATTCTTAGTATCAAGAATAAACTTACTAATTATAATAATGATATTGAAGTATTAGATAATAAGATTAGTAATATTAATAATAATATTAATGAATATAAAAGTAAGATAGATAATTTAATAGTTAGAAAGAATAATATTAATAATAATATTGTTAAGAATAATAGAGATATTGATAGTAGTACTTATAAAATTGATTATTTAGAGAATAATCTTAATAATAATTTATCAGTACCTAAACAAATTAAGAGTATTTTAGATAATCCTAAGTTTAATGGTATTCATAATGTTATATCTTCTTTAATTGAAGTACCTTCTAAATATAGTGTATGTATTAATACTGCTCTTGGAGGAGCATCTTCTTATTTAGTCGTTGATACTCCGAATACTGCTAAAGAGTTAATTTATTACTTAAAGAATAATAATTTAGGTAGGGCTACTTTTTATCCATTATCAGTTATTACTGGTAGATATATTGATGATAATACGATTAATAGTATTAGTAATGAAGATGGTTATATAGGTATAGCAGCTGATTTAGTTAGTTATGATAATAAATATAGTAATATTATTAGTAATGTTTTAGGTAATATTATTGTAGTGGATTCTATTGAGATGGCTAATATTATTAGTAGTAAAATTAATAAGAGATATAAGATTGTTACTTTAGATGGACAAGTTATTAATGTAGGAGGCTCTTTAACTGGTGGTAGTCAGGTAAAGAGTGTTAGTTCAATATCTATTAAATATGAAATAGAGGAAGAAGAGAAGAAAAAAGATATTCTTAGTAGTAAGAATAAGGAATTACTTAGAGAAGTTGATAATATTGATAAAGAGATTAATTCTTTAAATAGTTCTTTATATAAATATAAAGAAGAGAGAGTTGAATATTTTAGTAAGAAAGAGGCTATTACTAGTGGTATTACTAGTAGTACTAATGTTTTAGAAGAGAAAGAAAAAGAACTTAGGGATTTGACTAATATATCTAATAATGAAAGCGCGGAAGATAATTTAATTAATTCTTTATATAGTGTTAAGGAAGAAATATCTAATTTGAGTAAGAATATTGTTTTACTTAAAGAAAGTGAGAATAAATATAATGATAGTATTAATGAGTTAGAGGAGACTAGAAGTCATAGTAATAGTCTTACTAGTAAGAAAGAGAGAGAACTTAATAATCTTAATATTATGACTAATAGGATTGATGTTAAGTTAGATAGTTTATTAGAGAATCTTACTAATGATTATAATATGACTTATGAGTTTGCTAGTGAGAATTATAAGTTAGATATGGATATTGATACTGCTAAAAGGGAAGTTCTTAAGTTAAAAGATAATATTAGTATTCTTGGTAATGTTAATTTGGATGCTCCTGAAGAGTATGAGAAGGCTAAAGAGAGATTTGATTTTTTAAATGGTCAGAAGGAAGATTTAGTTAATGCTGAGAATACTTTATATGATATTATTAAAGAGATGGATATGGTTATGAAAGATAAGTTCTTAGATACTTTTGAGAAGGTTAAGGTTGAATTTAAGAATGTTTATAGGGAGTTATTTAAGGGTGGTAAGGCTGAGTTATCACTTACTGATCCTGATAATATATTAGAGACTGGTATTGAGATTAAGGCTGAACCTCCTGGTAAGAAACTACAGAGTATTAGTTTATTATCTGGTGGAGAGAAGACTTTTACTGCTATTTCGTTATTATTTGCTATACTAAATATTAGACCGGTACCTTTTTGTTTATTTGATGAGGTAGAGGCAGCACTAGATGATGCTAATGTTGAAGCTTTTGGTAAATACTTAGATAAGTATAGGGATAATACTCAGTTTATTATTATTACTCATAAGAAGAAGACAATGGAGTATGCGGATATTTTATATGGTATTACAATGGAAGAGTCTGGTGTTAGTAAGATTGTATCTGTTAAATTAGAAGATATTAAGAAAGATTAGGTTCTTTCTTTTTTTCACTATAAGCCTTACTATGTAAGTCTTATTAGTGTTAGATTAAGCCTAAGTTTTAGTCTTAATCTAAGATATCTACATATTTATTATATATAAGAGGAGGCTATTTGATAGTTGACTTACTTTGGTATGTATGTTATATTATATTTACCTTTTGAGGGGGATTATATAATGAATGATATTGATAAGATTAAATTAGATGTTATTAATAATAAATTAGAATATGATGAATTATTAGGGTTATATATTAAATATTTAATAGTTAGACAAAGTATAATGAATAAAATTCCTAGTTATAGAAAAGATTATAAATATTATGTAAATGATAGATTAGGAAACTGCTACGCATATGCTTTTAGATTTGATTTACCTGATTATTTTGATATGGCTTTTAGAGAAGTACATAATAATGGTTTTTATTTTAATCCGGGATGTTTTAGTGGTATTAAAAAAATTAATACTAGAGATAAATTACTTGAGGCTTTATATAATGATTTAGATGTTTTAAATATTAAATATAATGATGAATTAGATAATGATCATTTATATAAAGTAGCAGTATTTCAAGAAATATTACCGGAACCTGATTTTCATTTTAGTAGATTAAATGGTAATGGTTTATGGTCTTGTAAAAATGGAATTGGTGGGGAAATAGAAAAAGGTAATAAACCAGTAGCGGGTTTTGCTTATAAGTTAATTAAAGTATTAGATATTAATAAGTAGAAAATAGTAAAATAATTAAATTTTTACTATTTTTTGGTTGACATTGGTTTTATTTTGTAATACAATTAGTAGGCTTAAAGAATGAGCAGAAGGGATATGATAAAATGAAAGATAATAATTTAATGAAATATAAGGAAATGAAAAGGAGGTTAATGGCTTTAGTGTTAGCTTCTAGTATAGGAATAACTTCGTTCGGATTAGCAGGATGTGGTAAACGAAAGATAGAAACACAAGGAGAAACAAATGGATATTATGATGTGTTTGAAAGGGATAATAATTTGAAAGTATATTTTACTGATGAATGGTTTTGTGATGTTTGGGCTGAGGATTATGATAACAACAAATTAAGTGGTATTGTGTTCGAACTAAGAGATGGTAAGAATAATTTAGTGGATCAATGGACTAGTTCTAATGAGCCACATAGAATAAAAGGGCTAGATAAAGGAAAATATATATTAACAGAAATTAATGTAGTAGGAGACTATATGACTGCTAATAATAATTATACCTATGAAATAGAAGCTGGCATTAATAAATATGATGTATTAGCTATTAAACATATTAAGAAAGGTAATGTTATTAATCAAAGAACTTCAAATGTTTTAACTACTGGTAAGAAAGAATATATAAATGATGAATTATTTGTATTAAAATTAAGAGATTGTTATGTAAATAGAATGAATAATAAAGATTTTATTGTAGATGATAATAATAAAAATATAGATGTAGATAGTATACCTAAATATCTTTTATTAAAGGGTAGTACTGAAGATAAAGTGGAAAACGTTTCATGTGGTTCTATACAATATAGTTTTAGAGATGCTGTAACTATTAGTGATAGTGATGTATCTGCAAGTAGTGTATCAGTTGTCTGCAACAAAGATGGTAGTTATCAGACAATACTTTATCGTACTTCTTTAGGTATAATGGGTGCTATTTATAATGATGATATTTTTATGGTTCCTTTAGATAATTTATCTAAACAAGAAATAAATGAGTTAATAGAACAATATAAAGATAATGATACTATTATGGATATATTATCTTTAGAAGGATATCATTATGATGATAGTTATACTTTAAATAAAACAAAAGCATTAAAATTAAATTAAAATACTTGAATATCTATTTGATTTATGATATTATTTATGGTGCAAGTAAAAGAATTGATTTGTAAAAAGACTAGAGAGGGGGACCACTATAAACAAGAGAAAATTAATAAAAGTTAATCATTTGTTAACTGACACTTTTGTATGTGTTTTTGTGGGTCGAAAATCTAATCTAAGTATAATAAATAATAATATAGATAAAGGTTATGAAATAACTAGTAGTAATACTAGTTTTTCATAGTCTTTTTTGCATGGAGAAATAATTATGAATAAAGATAAAAGATTTATGTTATTTGGAGTAATACTTTTATTAATGTCTTTAGTAGGTTCATTAGGTACTTATGCTTGGTTTACATGGAAAAGTACTAGTAATACATTCCTTACCATGACTATAGGTAAACTAGCAGATGTAATATTTACTAGTGGTAATAACATATCTACTAGTACATTATCACCAGTATATAATTATACCGATGGAGAAGTAACAACATTTAGTATTAATAATAAAGATACAACAGGAACTACTGTTGATTATGCTGTTAAATTAAATATAACCAGTATAGCTACTGAACTAAAAAATATTAGTTTAAAATATGTTCTTTTAAAGAATAATACTATAGTACAAGAAGGAGATATTAGTAGTAGTTATTTATATAATGATGGAATATGGTGGACAATGACACCAGTTGGTTTTACTAATTCAGATTTTAAAGAACCTACCTGTATGCTGTATATGAGTAATAGATCTGAATTAAATCCAGCATCTGTTGAATATGAATGGGGTATTCGTCCAGTTATATCATTAAAGAGTAGTGTAATAATTAGTGGTGATGGTACTATAAATAATCCATTTACAGTAGATTAGGAAGATACTAATTATCTTTCTTTTTATTTGGAATTATCTTAGTTAGAAAGTATTTCACTTTTGAATATGATATCTTATTATTGTTTATTCCTAGACTATAGAATAGGCTAGGAATGACATGAAAATACCTTGGATTTTCATGAAAGGTAGTATTATTTTAATAAATTTACATAGAATAGAGAGGAAATATTTAAAAAATACTTGACTAATATTTTTAAAAATGATATATTATTGTTGCTGGTATTTTTAGGTTTTGTCATGGACAAAACTTATATTAAATATAAAAAATGAAACACCAGGATATGTGTAAGAAAGGAGTGAGAAAATGCCTACAATTAACCAATTAACTAAGAAACCTAGAAGTAAGAAAGTAAGAAAGAGTAAATCTCCAGTATTATTAGTAGGAAAAAATAGTATTCAAAAGAAACAAACTGTACAAGTATCACCTCAAAAAAGAGGAGTATGTACAAGAGTTGGTACTACAACACCTAAGAAACCAAACTCAGCATTAAGAAAATATGCCAGAGTTAGATTATCTAATGGTATGGAAGTTACTTGTTATATTCCAGGAATTGGACATAATTTACAAGAGCACAGCGTTGTTTTAATTAGAGGTGGTAGAGTAAAAGACCTAATCGGTGTTAGATATCACATCATTAGAGGTACTTTAGATACTGCTGGAGTTCAAAATAGAAAACAAGGTAGAAGTAAATACGGTGCTAAAAGAGAAAAGAAATAATTAAATAATAAATAATATTAATGGAAGGAGGATTTAGACTATGAGAAAGAGAAGAGCAACTAAAAGAGATGTATTAGCAGATCCTATATATAATTCTAAAGTAGTTACTAAATTAGTTAACCACATTATGAAAGATGGTAAAAAAGGTACTGCGCAAAACATTATATATGATGCTTTTGATATAGTTAAAGAAAAGACTGGCGAAGAGGCTATGGTAGTATTTGAAAAGGCTATGAATAATATTAAACCTGCTCTTGAAGTTAAATCAAGAAGAGTTGGTGGAGCTAACTACCAAGTACCAGTTGAAGTTAAACCTGATAGAGCTCAAGCTTTAGCATTTAGATGGCTAGCCCAATATGCAAGACTTAGAAATGGTCATTCTATGGCTGAAAATCTTGCTAATGAAATTATTGATGCCTCAAATGGAACTGGTGCATCAGTTAAGAAGAAAGAAGATACACATAAGATGGCAGAAGCTAATAAAGCATTTGCTCATTATAGATGGTAATTATTACTGTAATTTAGTAATTATTTAAGGAGATTAATAAATGAATGAAAATGATTCTAAAGATATAACATTTGTTTATAGCAATAATGATTTAAGTTACTATAATATTAGATTTGCTTTCGATAAATTACTTGGCCCACTTGCTACTGCTAGTGAGTATAAAGAATTTGGCAATAAGAGAGAAGAATATTCTGATATTTTGAAAATCGTAGCTAAATGGTCTTGTGAGTATGAAGATAAAAAAACTTTGATATATATTGATTATAAAGAGATTTTATCTGTATACTATAAGGTAGAAGAGTTAAATGATGACTTACTTGCTAATTCAAAAAGTGAAATTTCTGATGAAATAGTAATTTGGCTGTGGGAAATAATGGTATTAAGAAAGAAGCAGATTGATAATTATAATAATGGGAAATAATTACTAATAAACGTGATTATTAGTTGAAGTTTTATAATGTGATTTAGCATTATAGTAGATATGAAGAAAATATTGATTGTGCATTTTAAAGTATAAATAGAGAGGAAAAATAGTATGGAATACAATGAACTAGAAAGAATATTGTTGTATTTGTCTAATTCATTAAATGAAAGCAATGATACTATCTTTAAAGAAAAGGTAAGTTATTTTAAAAGTGAATTGGAAAGATTAAAATATAATATTCCTTCTATTGAAGAGATTGAGAAATTGCATAAACTTGAGATTGAATTAGAAACAAAATATGATTTACTTTTGGAATTAAACAATTATTTTGATCCTATATACATAAAATTGCTAGATGATATACACAAAAGGAAAGTTAATGAAATTAGGAATCAAAATAGATTGAAAAGAGAGGAGAAAATAAATGGAAAATTTTGATGCTGATAAAATTAAAGATATGGAATATGATCCTAGTAGGGGTAGATATGTTGCAAAAGATGGAAGAGAATTTAAATCAACCCCTTATTCTAATGGTACTGGCTATAAGTATGATTATTATGGTAGTACCACGTATAAGAATGCCAAACACAATTCTACACACGTAAAGTCTGATTTAAACGAAAACTGGACAAGAACTGATAATAATAGAGATGATAATACAAGTAATAGCAGTAAGGGTAGTGGATGTTACTTGACTACTGCTTGCATGAAACATTATTTAAATAATTTTGACGATAATTGTTATGAACTTTCTGTACTTAGATGGTTCAGAGATAATTTTGTTTCTAATGAAGATATAGAACATTATTATAATACTGCACCTTATATAGTTGAAGGTATAGAAAAAGAAGATAACAAAGATATTGTTTATGATTATATTTATGATAATGTAGTAGATTATTGCGTTAATGCTATTGAAAATGGAAATTATATAGAAGCATATAAGAGGTATAAAGATAGTATTATTAATCTTGAACAATTATATGCAAGAAAAGAATTAGGTAAAAGACTTATTAAAACTTTAAATTAATAATTACTAATAAATTAAATAATAAATGAAAGGAAAATGAATTATGGCTCGTGAAATAAGCTTAGAACATACAAGGAATATTGGAATCATGGCCCATATTGATGCAGGTAAAACTACTTGTACTGAAAGAATATTGTTCCATACTCATAAGATACATAAAATCGGTGAAACACACGATGGTGCATCACAAATGGACTGGATGGAACAAGAGCAAGAGAGAGGTATTACTATTACTAGTGCTGCTACTACTGCATTCTGGAAGGGTTATAGATTTAATATAATTGACACTCCAGGACACGTTGACTTTACTATTGAAGTTCAAAGAAGTCTTAGAGTACTTGATGGTGCTGTTTTACTTATTGATGCTCAAGCAGGTGTTGAACCTCAAAGTGAAACAGTATGGAGACAAGCAAATGAATATGGTGTACCTAGAATTATCTTTGCTAATAAGATGGATAAAATGGGAGCTGATTTCTATTTTAGTTTAGGTACTATTAAAGATAGATTAGGAGCAAATACTGCTGCTATGGAACTTCCTATTGGAGCTGAATCTGATTTTAATGGTGTAATTGATCTAGTTACTATGAAAGCATATCACTTTGATGGTAAACAAGCTGAAGATTATACTGAAATTGAGATTCCTGAAGATATGAAGGATAAAGCAGTTGAATATAGAAATATATTAATTGAAGCTGCTGCTGATTTTGATGAAGATTTAATGATGAAATATTTAGATGGTGAAGAAATAGGTGTTAGTGAACTTAAGAAAGCTATCAGAAAGGGTGTATTAAAAGCAGAATTCTTCCCTGTTATGTGTGGAACTGCTTTAGGTAATATGGGTATTAAGTTACTACTTGATGCTGTTGTTGATTATTTACCTGCTCCTACTGATGTTGAGGCTATTGAGTGTACTGATATGAAAGGAAATGTAGTACTTAGACATCCATCTGATTCTGAACCATTTACTGCATTAGCATTTAAGATTGCTACTGATCCTTTTGTAGGAAGATTAACTTTCTTTAGAGTATATTCTGGTACTTTAAAGAGTGGTTCTTATGTACTTAACTCTACTAAAGATGTTAAGGAAAGAATTGGTAGAATACTACTAATGCATGCTAATCACAGAGAAGAGATTCCAGAGATATATGCTGGTGAAATTGGAGCTGCTGTAGGTCTTAAAAATACTACAACTGCTGATACTCTATGTGATGAGAAGAAACCTGTTATCATGAAAGGTATGGAATTCCCTGAACCTGTTATTACTCAGGCTGTTGAACCTAAAACTAAAGCAGACCAAGAAAAGATGGGTATTGCCCTTCAAAAACTTGCTGAAGAAGATCCAACATTTAGAATGCATACTGATCCTGAAACTGGTCAAACTACTATCTCTGGTATGGGTGAGTTACACCTTGATATTATCGTAGATAGAATGAGAAGAGAATTTAATGTTGAAGCTACTGTTGGTGCTCCAATGGTTGCTTATAGAGAAACTATTACACAAACTGGTGAGTGTGAAGGTAAACATATTAAACAATCTGGTGGACGTGGACAATATGGACATGTTTGGATTAGATTTGAACCAAATCCTGAGAAAGGTTATGAATTTGTTGATAACATCGTTGGTGGTGTTGTTCCTCGTGAATACATCTCAGTTATCGATAAAGGATTACAAGATGCTATGCAAACTGGTATTCTAGCAGGATACCCTATGGTAGATGTTAAGGCTACATTATTTGATGGATCTTACCATGATGTAGACTCATCTGAAATGGCATTTAAGATTGCAGCATCACTTGCTTTAAAAGAAGCTAAAAACAAATGTAAACCTGTACTACTTGAACCAATAATGAAAGTAGTAGTTACTGCTCCAGATGAATATACTGGTGCTGTAATTGGTGACTTAACTGCAAGACGTGGTAAACCACAAGGACAAGAATCAAGAGGAAATGCTATTGCATTTACTGCAATGGTACCACTTGCTGAAATGTTTGGTTATGCTACTAGTTTAAGAAGTTCTACTCAAGGTAGAGGTAACTATGTAATGGAACTTGACCATTATGAAGAAGTTCCAAAATCAATTGCTGATGAAATCATCAAAAAAAATGGTGGAAATTAGTAAAAACACTTGAAAAAATACAATAATATGATAAAATATATATTGTAATATTAAAGAAAGAGAGGAAATTAAAATGGCAAAAGCTAAATTTGATCGTTCAAAACCACACGTTAACATTGGTACAATTGGCCACGTTGACCATGGTAAAACAACATTAACTGCCGCTATTACAAAAGTTTTAGCTGCTAAAGGTGGAGCTGAATTTATGGATTATGCAAATATCGATAAAGCTCCAGAAGAAAGAGAAAGAGGTATTACAATCAACACTGCACACGTTGAATACCAAACCGATAAGAGACACTATGCTCACGTTGACTGTCCAGGACACGCAGACTATGTTAAAAACATGATTACTGGTGCTGCTCAAATGGATGGAGCAATCCTAGTTATTGCTGCAACTGATGGTCCTATGGCTCAAACAAGAGAGCACATCTTACTTGCTAGACAAGTTGGTGTACCTAGAATGGTTGTATTCTTAAATAAATGTGATATGGTTGATGATGAAGAATTATTAGACCTAGTTGAAATGGAAGTAAGAGAATTACTTACTGAATATGGATTTGATGGAGACAATACTCCAATCATTAGAGGTTCTGCTCTTAAAGCTCTTGAAGGAGATCCTAAGTATGTTAAGGCTATTGAAGACTTAATGGATGCTGTTGATGAATGGATTCCAACTCCTGAAAGAGATAATGACAAACCATTCTTAATGTCAATTGAAGACGTATTTACTATTACTGGTAGAGGAACAGTTGTTACTGGTAGAGTTGAAAGAGGACAATTAAAACTTAATGATGAAGTTGAAATCGTTGGTTTAAAAGATACTAAGAAAACAGTTGTTACTGGTATTGAAATGTTTAGAAAACAACTTGACTATGCTGAAGCTGGAGATAATGCTGGTGTATTATTAAGAGGAATCGATAGAAGTGAAGTTGAAAGAGGACAAGTTCTTGCTAAACCTGGAACAGTTCATCCACATAAAAAATTCAAAGCACAAGTTTATGTACTTTCTAAAGAAGAAGGTGGAAGACATACTCCATTCTTTACAAACTACAGACCTCAATTCTATTTCAGAACTACTGACGTTACTGGTGTAGTTACATTACCAGAAGGAACTGAAATGGTTATGCCTGGTGACAATGTTACTATGACAGTTGAATTAATTGCTCCAATTGCAGTTGAAAATGGTACTAAATTCTCTATTAGAGAAGGTGGACACACTGTTGGTGCTGGATCAGTTACTGAAATTATTGAATAATTAAATTAAAGATACTCATTTGAGTGTCTTTTTTTCTTGCCATTTCAACCATAAACAAGTTTATGTTTTCCATGGTATGAGCAAGCCTTGTTGTCTTGCTCATATGGTTTTATGTTTTGATATTAAAACAATATTCTGGTATAATTTGTAATGAAGAGAACTTGTATCACTGCCCGTTTAGGACGTTTGGAATAGGATTTTATATCATTATCCTCAGTGACAGAGTTCTTTTCTTTCTTTTAGATGTTCACCCCGAATATAATAGATATGGCTGATATTCATTTCTAGACTTGGACTAGAAATGACATGAAATGACCTTGGCATTTCATGGAAGGAAGAGAATAAATAATCTTTACTTTAATAGTTATATTTGGTATAATTAGTAAGAAACGAGGCGGTATAATGAAAGTTAAATATACATTATTACATAAAGATAAAGATACTAAGGCTAGATATGGAACATTAGAGACTAACTATGGTAAGTTTGAGACTCCGATGTTTATGCCAGTAGGTACTCAGGCTACGGTTAAGACTCTTGATCCAGAAGAAATTAAAGAGATAGGAGCAGGTGTTATATTATCTAATACTTATCATTTATGGCTTAGACCAGGAGAAGATATTGTTGCGAAAGCAGGAGGGCTTCATAAGTTTATGAATTATGATGGTCCTATTCTTACTGATTGTGGTGGTTTTCAGGTATTTAGTTTGGCTAAACCTAAAGATATTAGTGAAGAGGGAGTAGTATTTAAGAGTCATATTAATGGAGAGAGGTTATTCTTAACACCTGAGAAGAGTATTGAGATTCAAAATAAATTAGATAGTGATATTGCTATGAGTTTTGATGAATGTCCTCCATATCCTGTAACTCATGAATATATGAAGAATAGTGTTGAGAGAACTATTAGATGGGCTAAGAGAGGGAAGGCTGTTTTTAATAATCCTAATCAAAGTTTATTTGGTATTATACAGGGAGGAGAATTTGAAGATTTAAGAGAATGGTCTTGTAAAGAGACGGTTAAATTAGGTTTTGATGGTTATTCTATTGGTGGTACTTCAGTAGGAGAAGATAAACCGACGATGTATAAGATGATTGAATATGGTATTAAATATTTACCAGAAGATAAACCTAGATATTTAATGGGAGTAGGAGAACCTACTGATTTATTTGAAGGGGTAGAAAGAGGAGTAGATATGTTTGATTGTGTACTTCCTACTCGTCTTGCTAGACATGGTCATGCTTTTACTAGAGATGGTAAGATTAATTTAAGGAATGCTAAGTATAAAGAAGATTTTACTCCAGTAGATGATAGTTGTGACTGCAAATGCTGTAAAAATTATACTAAGGCTTATATTAGACATCTTTTAGTAGCAGATGAGACTTTAGGTCAAAGACTTTTATCTATTCATAATTTAAGATTTTTAATTAGAATTATGGAAGAGATAAGAGAAGCTATTAAAGAAGATAGATTCTTAGAATTAAAAGAAGAATTTTATAATAATTATAAAAAGAAATAATATACTTATTAGAGGTGAAGGGTAAGATGAAGAAAATATTAAAGATTAATGGAATAAATTATTTGGTGTTAATATTTTTTGAGATGGTATTTGCTCTCATCTCTTTTGATATTTATTCTAAGGGTGAAGTACTTAGTATACTTATATATTCTTTATTTGTTTCTTTTGTTATGACTATTTTAATGACTATATGGAGTGAGAAGGTAAATAGAATATTTGGTTATATTATTTATTTTATTTTTTGTTTTTGGTTTGCTTTAGAAACGATATTTAAGGCTTTCTTACAGACTTTCTTTTCTTTAGATTGTTTTAAGTTATCTGATCAGGCTATGGGGTTTGCTGGAGAGACTATTAAGGTTATTGTTAGTAATATCCACTATTTGGTATTGTTCTTTTTACCTTTTATTTTACTTATTATTTTTAGAAGAAAACTAGATTTTGATATAAAGGGTAATAAGAAGTATTTATTTGGTTATATTATTCTTATTCCTTTATCTTTCTTATCTTATAGACTATATATTAATAGTACTAAGAATAGTAGTGATATTTCTTTATATGATTTATATTATAATACAAATAATATTCCTCTTAGTATTCAGAAGATGGGAGTATTATCTAGTACGGGGTTAGATATATATAGGAATATATTTGGGTTTGATGATAAGGTAATTGAAGTTAATTATGAAGAGAATGATGATAATGATGAATTATTTGTTTATGATAAGAATATTCTTGATTTGAATTTAGATAGTGATAAATTAAATAAGGATATTAAGAAATATATTGAAGATAATCCTGGTACTAGTAAGAATAAATATAGTGGGATGTTTGAAAATAAGAATCTTATTTTTGTAGTAGCAGAATCTTATAGTGAGATTGGAGTAGATGAGGAGAGAACTCCTACTTTATATAGACTTATTCATAATGGGTTTACTTTTGATAATTTTTATGTACCCTATTATTTATCGACAATTGGAGGAGAAGCTCAGTCTCTTACGGGGTTATATCCTAATTATGCTACTTTGACTAAGTGGAAGAGTGGGGAGAATAGTTTTCCTTATGGACTAGCTACTGTATTTAAAGAAAAAGGATATAATACTTATGCTTATCATGCTCATAATGGTTATTTTCAGAATAGATATAAATATCTTAAGTCTTTAGGGTTTGATAATTTTAAGGCATGTAATATGGGACTTGATATTAACTGTGATATGTGGCCTGAGAGTGATATTGAGATGATTAATACTAGTATTAATGATTATATTGATAGTGATAAACCTTTTATGACTTATTATATGACGGTATCAGGACATCTTGATTATGATAAAGAGAGTAATAGTATTGTTAGTAAGAATTGGGATATGGTTAAAGACTTAGATTATAGTGATAAGGCTAAGGCTTATCTTGCTACACAGATTGAACTTGATAGGGCGATGGAAAGTTTAATTAAGAAGTTAGATGATAAGGGTATTCTTAAGGATACGGTAATTGTTATGCTAGCGGATCATTATCCTTATGGGTTAGATTTAGATGAGATTAATGAATTATCTAGTTATAAGAGAGATGAGTTATTTGAGATTAATCATAATTCTCTTGTGATATATAATAGTGCAATGAAGAATGTTAATATTAGTAAGACTGGTATGCCTATTGATGTTTTACCTACGATATATAATTTATTTGATATTAGATATGATTCTAGATTATTTGCAGGTTCTGATCTATTATCTAATAGTGAGGGTATGGTTATTTTAGATAATTTATCTTGGATTACTGATAGGGGTAGATATAATAGTCTTAATGGTAAATATAGTGGGGATATTGATAGTGATTATATTAGTAATATTAATAATATTATTCAGAATAAGATTATTTTTAGTAGGAATATGATTACTTATGATGGTTATAGATATATTAAAGAGAAATAGTTTCTCTTTTTCTTTCACTCTAATTCTTAGTATTAGAGTGTTGTTGTTAGCCTAAAGTGAGTCTAACAACAAGATATCAACCATATTTATTATATTTGGGTTAATACTTTTTTGATAAAGAGATGGTATAATTATCTTTTTTAAATATATCTTAATAATAATATTTAAAAAAATAATCTTAAAATAGTGATTATTATTTAAATATTTGTGAAAAAATCACAAAAATAGTAAAAATAAGTATACTTTTTGATTATTTTAATTAATAAAAGATATGTACTTTAGAGATAGTTTTTAGTATAATAGTTATTAGGTGATATTAGTATGTATGTAGAAGTATTAACACAAATTAGTGCTAAAGCAGTAGATCAGTATTATGTATATTCTGTACCAGAAGTATTTAGGAATAATATTAAGATTGGTATTAGAGTTAGAATACCTTTTGGTAAGATGGAATTAGAAGGGTTTGTTATGAATATTCTTAATGATACTGATTATGATAAGAGTAAGATTAGGGATATTAGTGATGTAGTAGATGATAGGCCAGTACTTAATAAAGAGATGATACTACTTGGTAAATATATGAGTAAACATTTATTATGTTCACTTGTTAGTGCTTATCAAGTAATGCTTCCTAAAGCTTTAAAAGCTAAAGTTAATACTAATATTAAGATTAAATATAATAAATATTTAAGAAGAACTAAGAGTATTGAAGAGATAGATAAATATATTAGTAGTTGCAAGTATGAAGGACAAGTTAATTTACTTTGTAAGTTAAAAGAGGGAGATGTTCTTATTACTAAGATGTCTAGTACTATTAATACTATTATTAAAAATGGTCTTGGTGAAATATATTTAGAAGAAGATAAAAGATACTCTTATACAGGGATAAGTAATTATAAGAGGGTAGTATTAAATGAAGAACAAGAAAAGGCTAAGGATATAGTAGTTAATTCATTTGGGGATGCTAATACTTATTTATTATATGGTGTTACTGGTTCTGGTAAAACAGAAGTATATATGAGTATTATTGAAGAAGCTTTAAAACTAGGTAAAGAGGCAATTATGTTAGTACCAGAAATTAGTTTAACTCCTCAAGTAGTAGGAAAGTTTATATCGAGATTTGGTGATGTAGTAGCAGTATTACATTCTAAATTATCTGATACTGAGAGATATGATGAATATAGAAAGATAACTACTGGAGAAGCTAAGATTGTTATTGGTACGAGAAGTGCTATCTTTGTTCCTTTTAATAATATTGGAGTTATTATAATAGATGAAGAACATACTAGTAGTTATAAACAAGAGAATCATCCTAGATATAATGCTAAAGATATTGCTATTCTTAGAAGTAAATATCATAAATGTCCAGTAGTTATGGGAAGTGCTACTCCTAGTTTGGAATCTTTTGCTAGGGCAGGTAATAAAGTATATAAATTATTAATATTATCTAAAAGACCTAGTAGTAGTACAATGCCTAATGTTGAAATTATTGATATGAAAGAAGAAGTTAAGAAGGGTAATTTTATTTTATCTGATACTTTGAAGTGTAAGATTAAAGAAAAACTAGATAGAAAGGAACAAAGTATTATTCTACTTAATAGAAGAGGATATTCTAGTATTATTAGTTGCAGGGAATGTGGTTATACTGAGAAGTGTCCTAAGTGTGATGTTACTTATACTTATCATAAGACAAGTAATAATTTAAAATGTCATTATTGTGGTACTGCTAAAGTACCTAGTAAGGTATGTCCTAAATGTGGTAGTAAGTTAAGAGATTTTGGACTTGGTACTGAGAAATTAGAAGAAGAATTAAATAAATTGTTTAAAGCTAGAATAGTTAGAATGGATGTTGATACTACTAGTAAAAAAGGAGAACATCAGAAGATTATTGATGATTTTGGTGAGCATAAATATGATATTTTAATTGGTACTCAGATGATTGCCAAGGGACTTGATTTTCCTCTTGTTACTTTAGTAGGAGTAGTATCAGTAGATTCTTCACTTATGGCTCCAGATTTTAGAGCTAGTGAAAATACTTTTCAGTTACTTTCGCAAGTAGCAGGAAGAGCGGGCAGAAGTACTTCAAAGGGAGAAGTTATTATTCAAACTTATAATCCAGATCATTATAGTATTATGTTAGCTAAAAATCATGATTATTTAAAATTTTATAAGGAAGAAATGAGTATTAGAAAGATGCTTAAATATCCTCCATATTATTATTTATCATTAGTTAGTATATCTTCAAGAGATTATGAAGGTGGATTTAAAGAAGCTAATAAGATAGGTAATTATTTAAGAAGTAAACTTGGTAATTCAATTATACTTGGTCCTACCACTAGTAGTGCATTTAAGATAAATAATATTTATCATTATCAGATTATTATTAAATATCAAAAAGAAGATAATTTAATAAGTACTTTAAATTTTATTATTGATATGTATAAAAATAATAATAAGATAGATGTAGAAGTAGATTTTAATCCAATTAGAATTTAAGTCTTGCTACTTCTTTTTATTTATTGTATAATTAAGTTAATGGTAGGTGATAGATATGAAACTAAATAGAAAAGGATATACGCTAATAGAGCTATTGGCAGTAATACTTATAATAGGATTAATTTTAGGTTTTTCTACTTATGGTATTATTAATGCTTTTAATACTTCTAAAAATAAGTCACTTACTATAAGTATAAATAGTATTAAAGAGGCTGCTGAAACATATGCTACTGAAAAAAATGATGATAGTAGTTACTGGTTAGATATTACTGATAAAGATAATAAATATTTTTGTACTACTATTGAAGAACTTATGAATAAAGGGTTACTTGATAAAAAAGCAAATATTAAAAGTAAAGATTTTGATATACATAGCTATGTATTAGTAAAGAAGAATAAAGTAACATTTGTTAATAGTAATGCTGAAATATTAACTAAAGATAAAGCTAATAGTGATGACTATAAAGTATGTATGGGTAACATAGTTAATGAAGAAGTTAAAGATTATCCTAAACTAGATAATGGTACTAGTTATACTGATGAGATACATATACCATTTACTGATGCTAATACTAATCCAAGTAGTACTATGTCTGATAAAGTATGTATGTATGGAGATAGTTCTGCTAATATAAAAGA
>ULSZ01044884.1_pt1 | contig 52984 bp, 36 predicted proteins | sample 1957151 | NCBI WGS metagenome assembly ULSZ01 (sample SAMEA4835721, study PRJEB28245) | human gut metagenome | biome: gut microbiome; material: fecal sample | place: Denmark | collected 2008
GTCAATAGTGCGATGTTCATATATTTCTTAACGGATTGTTTTGGGCAAAGTTAGGAAAAAAACTCCGTCTGGGCAAATCTTTCCACGAGATAAGCCCCTCGGGGCCTATGATTCTCCCAGATTCCTCCCTATCAACGCCATCATCGGGACGGCAGGCGGTCTTTTGTCTGGCTTCGTCCCTGTCGTCCCGATGATGGGTCCAGCCCCGAAGGGCGGGTATTGTCTATCGAAAGTATTCGTTATTTCACGAGCACCTTGGTGGTCTTGTTGCCCTGCTTCACGATGTTGATACCTCGCTGGGGAGCAGTGAGACGGCGGCCCTGCAGGTCGTAGCGGACGATGGGCTCGTCCTGGGCTGTGCGGGTAGCGGGGGCGATGGCCGTGGGATCCTTGTAGGTGAAATAGCCATCGACGTAGTTGGCGTAGCGGGCAGAAGTGCGGACGGGATCGTAGAGGATCGCTCCCTCCAGCGCCGTGCAGCCCGTGAACATATCCGTGCTATTCTCCACCGACTCGACCGTGAAGGTCTCGCTGGCGAAGATGGTGCCGAGGTAGTAGCTCCAGTAGAACATCTCGCTCATGTCCTTGACGTTCTTCGTATTGAAATAGGAGAGGTCGAGCGTGGAGAAGCCCGTACTGAAATAGAACATGCGGCTCATGTCCTCGACGTTCTCGGTATTGAAATGGGAGAGATCGACGTTGTAGAGGTTGGAGCAAGCGCAGAACATGTTGTTCATACTCTTGACGCTATCGGTGTGGAGATTCTCCATACCGTCGATATTCTTGAGCAGATAGTAGCCACAGAACCAGGCCGTGCAGTCGGTCGGGCGGTAGTCGGCGAAACTGTCGTCGAAGACGATGGTATCGACGGAATCGCAGAGCTCATACCAGGAGGGCACCTTGCCGTAGGCCGGGTCCGTATGGAAGCTCATGTCGAAGTAGTTGCTGTCGGGCTGGTTCTCGTCGTAGTAGAACGTCAGCGTGCTGTCGTTGTAGAGGGCGTAGGCCGTCTGTGCCTTGCTCTGCAGCGCACCAAGGAAACCAAGGAGCATGACAAGGGTGGCAAGGCGGGCGACCCTGTGGCCGCAGGAGTGGGGAGTCTTCGTTTGTCTCATATAGTTATTATTTAAGTTATGTTTCGTCGTCTGGGTAATCTGTAAGAGATCTGACCAATCGACCGCAAAAGTAATATAAAAATTAGGATTGCGCAAATAAATGAGACATAAAATCGCTCCAAGGCAAAGGAAACGCTATTATTTCGCCCTTACTCCAAGTCGTACTGCACGTTGCCGTAGGCGAAGATGAAGGGGTAGAAGAAGCCGCGGATACAACCTCTGAGTCCGTGGAGATTCTGGTGGTAATAGATCGTCTGACGGTGGCGCAAGCAGATCAGGCAGAGGCGCAGCAAGGCCAGGGGACTGCTGCTGAGCATCGAGCGGCACATCTGGTGGGCCAGGCGATATTGGGGTGCGGTGGTGTGGTCGTAGATATACTGGTAGAGGGTGCGCCAGTGGGGCTTCTGCTGCAAGCGGTGGTAGTTGGCCCAGCCATAGGCGTAGGGTTGCCATGTGGCCTTGCCCACGGTGCCGCCGCCGAGGGTCTGGTTCTCCACGGCGCAGGCCGAGGCCTCATGCTGCCGGTGCCAGTTGAGCGGGCGATCGACACGGACGATGCCACGGTGGAGCTGGGCACAGAGAGCGAGGCTCCAGTCGTAGTGGATATGGTCTATCCAGTATTCCTCGGTCTGGATGAAGTCGCGGCGGAGCAGCATCGTGTGGCCCGCAAAGCCGCCAAAGAGCAGGGCCTCCAGGCTATACTGCGGAGAGACCGTGTGGCTGTCCTCGGGCGTCCGGCCGCGCAGATGGGTGGAGAAGCAGATGTCGTGGTCGCCGATATGAGCGACGAGGGTCTCTATCTTGTCCGCCATCCATACGTCGTCCTGGTCGCTGATGGCCACGAAGTCGCCCTGGGCCCGCATGGCTGCCGACTTGAAGTTGAGGTTGAAGCCGAGGTTGTGCTCATTCCTCCTTACCTTTATATAAGGAAAGCGGGCCGCATACTCATTGCAGATGGCGACCGTGTCGTCGGTCGATCCGTCGTCTTGGATAATGACCTCCAGCAGGGGGTAGGTCTGGGCGACGATCGAGTCGAGTTGCTCTCGGATAAACCGTGCGCCATTGTAGGTGCAGAGGATGATGGAAACGGTTGGCTTATTCATCTTGACTTCCTTTCTTCTTTTACTTCTTGTTTTCTGTTCTCTACGCTTTGTCGGCTATAGTGGAGGCCTCCTCGACAGGGGCGTTCTTCGACTTCCTGCGCAGGAGGAAGCCCATACATTCCCGCAGGATCTCTGCGCCCGCCAGGCGCATGACGGCATAGTAGAGCACGGCAGCCAGGGCGATGCGCGAGAGGAGCAGCAGCCAGGGATTGGCAAGCGGGGAGGTGATCCATCCCGTGGCGGCCATGACGGCAGCCGCGGCCACGCCGAAGGGGATGATGTCGCGCAGGAAGAGCGTCAGGCGATAGCCGATGAGGCGGCCTCCGAGCAGGAGCCAGACAAAGGTCCAGACGATATTGATGGTGACGGCGCCCACGATCATCGTGCGGATGCCGAGGGGATAGAGCACGACCATGGAGACGATCTGGAGCAGGCCCAGCGTGACGGTGCTCCCGAGATAGACGCCCGAGCGGCCTTGGCTGATGATGAAGTCGGAGAGCAGGGTGGAGATGGGCAGGAAGGCACCGCCAATGCAGAGTATTTCGAGGTAGGACGCGCTCTGGAGCCATTTCTCCGTGAGCGTGATGAGGATAAACTCGCGGGAGACCAGACCGAAACCGAGCACGAGGGGGAAGGAGAGGAAGGCCGTGAAGCGCACCAACTTGCGGAGGGCAGCGAGCTGGCGCGAGGGATTGTTGCGCAGATCGACCATCACGGGTTGGGAGACGGCACCGAGCATGCCCTGCAAGAGATAGATGACCTTCGAGTTCCACTGGTAGGCCTGGTTGTAGTAGCCCGTAGCACGGGCGGAGAAATAGTGGCCCAGCAGGATGTTGAGCACGTTGTTGTTGATCTGGAAGATGATGGTCGAGGCCAGGATCTTGCAACTAAACCGAAACATGCGTCGGACGGGCTCGGGGTCGAAGCTCAGCGACGGGCGCCAACCGGCGATGCGCCAGTAGAAGATGGTGTTGAGGAGGATGTAGGTGTTGGTCTGCGTGGCCAGCGCCCAGTAGCCGAAGCCCTGCCACGCCATGAGGGATCCGATCACCGAGGAGGTGAGCACGGCGGCGATATTGGCCTTCGTGCGCTGCTTCACCAGCAACCGCTTCTGCATCAGGGCCGACTGCACCACACCCGGGGCCGAGAGCACAAACGACAGGAAGGCGTAGCGGCAGAGGGCGGTCAGCCGCGGCTCATGGTAGTAGCGGGCGATGAGCGGGGCCAGGAAGAAGAAGAGGAGGTAGCAAGAGGCTGCCACGGCGATGTTGAACCAGAAGACACTGTTGCACTCGCGGTCCGTGGGCTGGTCGAGGTTGACGATGGCGCGTCCCAGTCCCGACTCCTGGAGGGCATTGGCGATGACGCTGAAGATGGTGATCATGGCGATCATGCCATAGTCGCCCGGCGTGAGAAGGCGGCCCAGGATGATTCCGAAGATGAGTCCTATGAGCTGCATTCCGCCATTGTCTATCGCGCCCCAGAGCAGGCCGCGCGCCGTCTTTTCCTTTAAACTGCTTGCCATTGGTCTTGCTGATACTTGCCTTGGCTTTCGGGCGTCCGCTGCGGGTCGCCGTGCCAACAGCCTGCAAAGGTAAGGCTATTTATCGTTTTACACAAGAAAGGGACTAACGAATTGATTTACCACAAGGGTGAAAAGGCAAAATGGCGGGATCATCAAGCTGAAGACGCAAAGCCGAAAACAAAGACGTTAAACGTTAAAACGTTAAGATGCAAAGTCGAAAACGTCAAACGCTATAACGTGAAGCCGTAAGGATTGCTCCAGCCCCGCTTTGCGCATCAAGACCACGCTCCTTACGACCAAGGCGCAAGGTAAGTTAGGATCGTCCTCCGACATAAGCTACCATCGATAAGGCTTCCTCGAAACCTGCCAACAAACTCCACGAAGAAGGCAAACGCGGAGGGGCAGAGCGGGAGCCGGACGTTAAATATTCGTAAAAATGCAGGTCGCGTCCATTCGTCCCGTGGCACTGCCATATAAAATATGTAACTTTGCACCCCGACTTTGGCAGCTTGCTTAGAAGTTGCCGCGCCGGATAGTGTTAATAGTCGTGCCTTTGGCCGGACACGATGGTTAGGGAATCTGTCGGGCAGTCGCAGCGGGAATAATGCTGGATGGTCTCTTTTAGACTGGAGGCGCCGTGAGGTTTCCGCTATATCAAATCAATTTAAAAGACGTTTTTTAGTAGTTATCAAAAAATCTTTATGGACACTTTAAGTTACAAGACTATTTCCGCAAATAAGGAAACAGCGAAAAAGGAGTGGGTGGTTGTCGATGCTACCGACCAGGTTGTCGGCCGCCTCTGCTCAAAAGTGGCTAAGTTGCTTCGTGGTAAGTACAAGCCCAACTTCACACCGCACGCCGACTGTGGTGACAACGTGATCATTATCAACTCCGAGAAGGTGGTCTTCACCGGCAAGAAGGAGACGGATAAGGTCTATACCCGTTATACTGGCTATCCCGGTGGTCAGCGTTTCAACACGCCCGAGGAGCTCCGCAAGCGCGCCAACGGTATCGACAAGATGCTGCGCCACGCCGTCAAGGGCATGCTGCCGAAGGGCCCGCTGGGCCGTTCGCTGATGGACAACCTCGTCGTCATCGAGGGTGCTGACCTTCAGGGCCATGAGGCTCAGAAGCCCAAGGCTATTGATATTAACCAGTATAAATAATCCCCTAACATAGTAAGTAATGGAACTTATTAATGCAATTGGCCGCCGCAAGAGTGCCGTGGCCCGCGTATATCTGTCGGAGGGTACCGGCAAGATTACCATCAACAAGAAGGAGCTCAACGAGTTCTTCCCCTCTGCCATCCTCCAGTACGTCGTGAAGCAGCCGCTGCAGCTGCTCGGTGTGGAGGGACAGTATGACATCAAGGCCAACCTCGACGGTGGTGGTTTCACCGGTCAGAGCCAGGCCCTGCGCCTCGCCATCGCCCGTGCGCTCGTCAAGGTCAACGCCGAGGACAAGAAGCAGCTCAAGGACGCCGGATTCCTCACGCGCGACAGCCGTGCCGTCGAGCGCAAGAAGCCGGGTCAGCCCAAGGCTCGTGCTCACTTCCAGTTCAGCAAGCGCTAATCGCTGGAAGGAGATCAGTTTAGTATCTAAACCGGCAAGACCCGATGTGTCGGCATATCGACTACTTGCAGGTTGATTCTGGACAAGAGAATTAAAAAGAACGTAAACAAACAAAAGAAGAAACAACAACATGTCAAGAACAAGTTTTGACCAGTTACTGGAGGCCGGCTGCCACTTTGGCCACCTCCACCGCAAGTGGAACCCTGCCATGAAGCCGTATATCTATATGGAGCGCAATGGCATCCACATCATTGACCTCCACAAGACCGTCGCCAAGATCGACGACGCTGCCGAGGCATTGAAGGGTATTGCAAAGCAGGGCAAGAAGATCCTCTTTGTCGCTACTAAAAAACAGGCCAAGGAAATCGTGGCTGAGAAGGCCGCTTCCGTCAACATGCCCTTCGTGAGCGAGCGTTGGGCTGGTGGTATGCTCACCAACTTCCCCACCATCCGCAAGGCTGTCAAGAAGATGACCAACATCGACAAGCTCATGTCTGACGGTACCTTCGACAACCTCTCCAAGCGCGAGCTGCTGCAGGTAAGCCGCCAGCGCGCCAAGCTGGAGAAGAACCTCGGCTCCATCGCCGACATGACCCGCCTTCCGAGCGCACTCTTCGTCATCGACGTGATGAAGGAGCACATCGCCGTGAAGGAGGCTAAGCGCCTTGGCATCCCCGTGTTCGCCATCGTCGATACCAACTCCGACCCGCGCAACGTCGATTTCATTATCCCGGCCAACGACGACGCCAAGGACAGCGTCGAGGTGATCCTCTCTGCCGTCTGCGGTGCCATCGCAGAGGGTCTCGAGGAGCGCAAGGCTGAGAAGGCTGACGAGAAGGCTGCTGCCGAGCAGGCTGAGGAGGCCGCAGAGGCACGTCCGCGCCGCAACGCTCGCCGCGCTCGCCGTGACGACGCTCCCGCTACGGAGCAGGCAGAGGAGGCAAAGGCCGAGTAATCGGAGCCTTCCAGCAAATCGATTGACAGAACCATACAATTTAACGAAAGGAATAGAAAGTTATGGCTTATAAACCAACAATGGACGACATCAAGAAGCTGCGCACCATGACGGGTGCCGGACTTGGTGACGTGAAGAAATCACTCGTCGAGGCCGAAGGTGACTTCGACAAGGCTAAGGACTTGCTCCGCGAGCGCGGACTGGCTATCGCTGCCAAGCGTTCTGACCGCGAGACCTCCAACGGATGTCTGCTCGTGAAGAAGGTGGACGACTTCGCTGCCATGGTGGCCGTGAAGTGCGAGACCGACTTCGTGGCCAACGGACAGGACTTCATCGCCATGGTCCAGGAGATCCTCGACCAGGCCGTGGAGAACCGCTGCAAGACGCTCGACGAGGTGAAGACTCTGAAGCTCGCCAATGGTGACGACGCCGTGACCGCTGTGCAGCAGCGTTCTGGCATCACGGGCGAGAAGATGGAGATCGATGGCTACAACTTCCTCGAGGGTGACAACCTCTATGTCTATGACCACATGAACCGCCACATGCTCGCCACCATCGTACGCCTCTCTGAGAGCAACGAGGATGCCGGTCACAAGGTGGCCATGCAGGTCGCTGCCATGAAGCCTATCGCACTCGACGAGGCCTCCGTGCCCCAGAGCGTGAAGGACGAGGAGCTCAAGGTCGCCATCGAGAAGACCAAGGAGGAGCAGGTAGAGAAGGCCGTTGTCAACGCTATCAAGAAGGCTGGCGTCAACCCGAACCTCGTCGATAGCGAGGACCACATCGAGTCCAACATCAAGAAGGGCTGGCTCACTCCCGAGGATGCTGAGAAGGCTCGCGAGATCCGCGCCAAGGTGGGTGCCGAGAAGGCTGCCAACCTGCCGGAGCAGATGGTACAGAACATCGCCAAGGGTCGTCTGAACAAGTTCTTCAAGGAGAGCTGCTTGGTCGATCAGGAGTTCCAGTTTGGCGATGGCGACAAGCTGAACGTCGCCCAGTGGCTCCAGGCCCAGAGCAAGACGCTGGCTGTCTGCGACTACCGTCGCTACTCGCTCTCTGCTGAGTAATCAAGCAATCATCTATCGGACTGCCCATGCTCCGCAAGGGGCACGGGCGGCCGAAAGGATACATCATGGCTTGTCCCCATCCGATCATGGCAGCATGACGGGATGGGGATGAGTCTTTTTTGCGCCCGCAGGCGAAGGACGCTGAGGCGCGTTCCACAGGAGTGGAAAGCCCGCAGGAAGCAGCCGAGTAGTTTCATTCTTATTAAAAAAAATAAAATTCCTCCTTATATATAAGGTGTAACGGAAAGTTTTCCTAATTTTGCACCCCAAAGAAAAATATAGAGAAGCCCAATGCAAGATAATTTGGTGATAGTGGAGAGTCCCGCTAAGGCGAAAACCATTGAGAAGTTCTTAGGCAAAGACTTCAAGGTGATGTCGTCCTATGGTCATATTCGCGATTTGAAAAAGAAAGAACTGAGTATCGACCTGGACACATTTGAGCCTTGCTATGAGATACCGGAGGAGAAGAAACCGTTGGTAACAGAACTTCGACGCAGCGCCCGCGACGCGAAGATGGTGTGGCTCGCATCCGATGAAGACCGCGAGGGAGAAGCCATCTCGTGGCACCTGTGCGAGGTGCTGGGACTGGACGAGAAGCAGACCAACCGTATCGTGTTTCACGAGATTACCAAACCGGCCATCGTCCACGCCATCGAGACGCCACGCCATCTGGACATGAACCTTGTCAACGCGCAGCAGGCTCGCCGCGTGCTCGACCGTCTGGTGGGCTTCGGACTCTCGCCAGTGCTCTGGCGCAAGGTGAAACCGTCGCTCTCCGCAGGTCGCGTACAAAGCGTCGCACTCCGACTCATCGTGGAGCGCGAGCGCGAGGTGAAGGCTTTCAAGAGCGAACCGTTCTATCGCATCAACGCCCTCTTCACGCTGACCGATGCCGAAAGCAAGCCGGTAGAGGTGAAAGCGGAACTCAATCATCGTTTCGCCACCCACGAGGAGGCCCTGGCCTTCCTGGAGGCTTGCCGAGGAGCACGCTTCCGCGTCTCTGCCGTAGCCAAGCATCCCGTGAAGCGCTCCCCTGCCCCTCCGTTCACCACCTCCACCCTCCAGCAGGAGGCAGCCCGCAAACTCGGCTTCTCGGTCTCGCAGACCATGATGGTGGCCCAGCGTCTCTACGAGGCGGGTAACATCACCTACATGCGTACGGACAGCGTCAACCTCTCTTCGCTGGCCATCAACACGAGCAAGGAAGAGATCGTGGGGATCTATGGCGAGGACTATAGCAAGCCCCGACAGTTCCACACCCACTCCAAGGGTGCGCAGGAGGCCCACGAGGCCATCCGACCAACCTATATGAGCAACAAGACCATCGAGGGCACCCAGCAGGAGCGCCGCCTCTACGAACTGGTGTGGAAGCGCACGCTGGCCTCGCAGATGGCTGACGCAGAACTGGAGAAGACAACGGTCAACATCGACATCCTGCCAGCTACGGATGAGGCGCAGGACTGTGTGGAGGGCCACCACTTCGTGGCCCAGGGCGAGGTGACGATCTTCGATGGTTTCATGAAAGTATATCGTGAGTCGTCAGACGACGAGTCTGCCGACCACACCACCAACATATTGCCGCCCGTAAAGGACGGCGACGAACTGCAGCGACGCGAGATCACCTCCACGGAGCGATTCTCGCTGGCTCCAGCTCGCTACACCGAGGCCAGCCTGGTGCGCAAGATGGAGGAACTGGGCATCGGCCGTCCTTCAACCTACGCACCGACTATCTCCACCATCCAGCAGCGCGAGTATGTGGAGAAGGGCGACCGCAAGGGCCAAGAACGCATCTACCGCATCGATACGCTCAAGGACGACGAGGTCGTCTCGGAGCAGAAGACGGAAATGGCGGGAGCCGACAAGGGCAAGCTGATTCCCACGGATGTGGGCACAGTGGTGACGGAGTTTCTCCTGCAGAACTTCCCGGACATCATGGATTACAATTTCACAGCGCGCGTAGAACAGCAGTTTGACAAGATCGCCGAGGGCAAAGACCAGTGGCGCGAGGACATGCGCACGTTCTATGCCCAACTGGAACCCGAGATCGAGAAGGTGATGAACGAGCGCAACGAGCACCGTGTGGGCGAGCGCCAGCTGGGCGAGGACCCGCAGTCGGGCAAGCCCGTTTCGGTCAAGATCGGTCGCTACGGTCCCGTGGTACAAATAGGCACGGCAGGCGACGAGGAGAAGCCGCGCTTCGCCCAGCTGCCAGCAGACAAGTCGATCAGCACCATCACGCTCGACGAGGCGCTCGAACTCTTCAAACTCCCGCGCCCGCTGGGCACATTCGAGGGATCAGAGGTGACAGTGGGCACAGGACGCTTCGGCCCCTATGTGCGCCACGAGGGCAAGTACGTCAGCATCCCCAAGGGCACGGACCCGCTCTCCATCACGCTCCAGGACGCCATCGTCCTCATCGCTAAGAAGCGGAAGCAGGAGGAGGAGAAGCACCTGAAGAAGTTTGACGACGATCTGGAGATCCTCAATGGCCATTGGGGACCGTACATCGCATACAAGGGCAAGAACTACCGCATTCCCAAGAACCAGCGAGAGACGGCCACGGACCTGACGCTGGAGCAGTGTATGGAAATCGTCAACAATGCCCCTGAGCCCAAGGCCAAGGTCCGGAAGAAACGATCGTGAGACCCAAAATCAAGACACCCGACACGCCCTTCGTACCCAGCGACGCACTGATAGCGTCGTGGGGAGGACGCCGCATCATCTTCATCGGCTACATGGGGGCAGGCAAGACCACCATCGGACGCCAACTGGCCCTCAGTCTGGGCCAGACGTTCTATGACCTCGACTGGTACATAGAGTCGCGGATGAGACGGACGGCCAAGCAGCTCTTTGACGAGCGGGGCGAGGAAGGATTCCGAAAGGTGGAGCACAACATGCTCCATGAGGTCGCCGAGTTTGAGGACGTCGTCATCTCCTGTGGAGGTGGCGCTCCTTGCTTCTACGACAACATGGACTACCTCAACCGCCAGGGAGCCACCGTCTATCTCAAGGCAGAGCCCGACGTGCTCTACGGCCATCTGAAGATGGGACGCGTCGTTCGCCCACTGCTGCTCAACAAAACGACGGAAGAGGTGCGGGAGTTTATCCACCGCCAACTGGCGGAGCGCGAGCCTTTTTACAACAAGGCCAAATACACCTTCGACGTGTCGCTGCTCGACAACTACGAAAAGATAGAGAGCACCGTCGCCGACCTGCGCAAGATGCTTGGGATAGACCCATAGCAGAGAGAACGAGAGGCAGCAGACAAACAAGAAGCATCAAGACAATTTTTCAATCATATTATTAGCCAGTAGAAGAGAGACCAAAGCTGAAATGAAGAAGTGGACAATTGAGGACGCAAAGGAACTGTACAACATCAATGGATGGGGAACTCCCTACTTCAGTGTGAACGAGCGGGGCAACGTCTATGTCACGCCCGAGAAGGACAAGACGCAACAGGTGGATCTCCACGATGTGATGGAGGAACTGGCGCTGCGCGGAGTCACTCCGCCGGTACTGCTGCGTTTCCCCGATATTCTCGACAACCGTATCGAGGAGACTGCCAAATGTTTCGACCGTGCCCGCGAGGACTATGGGTTTAAGGGCGAGAACTTCATCATCTACCCGATCAAGGTAAACCAGATGCAGCCCGTCGTCGAGGAGATTATCTCTCACGGACGGAAGTTCAACCTTGGTCTGGAGGCGGGTTCCAAACCCGAATTGCACGCCGTCATCGCCGTCCAGTGCCAAAGCGACTCGCTGATTGTATGCAATGGCTACAAGGACCAAAGCTACATCGAACTGGCGCTGCTGGCGCAGAAGATGGGGAAGCGTATCTTCATCGTCGTCGAGAAGCTCAACGAGATCGACACCATCGCCCAAATGGCACGCCGCATGAAGGTGCGCCCCAATATCGGTATCCGCATCAAACTCGCCAGCAGTGGTTCGGGCAAATGGGCGGAGAGTGGTGGCGACATGTCGAAGTTTGGACTGACGGCCTCGGAGGTGCTCGCCGCACTCGAGAAACTCGAGAAAGCGGGCTTGCAGGACTGCTTGCGCCTCATCCATTTCCATATCGGATCACAGATCACGAAGATCCGCCGCATACAGACGGCCCTCAACGAGGCTGCGGAGTTCTACGCCAACCTCCGCAAGATGGGCTACGACGTAGATTTCGTGGATTGCGGAGGCGGTCTGGGCGTCGATTACGACGGCACACGATCCTCCAATAGCGAGAGTTCCATCAACTACAGCATCCAGGAGTATGTCAACGACTGCGTGGACACGTTTGTCGAGACTGCCGACAAATATGGCATCCCCCACCCCAACCTCATCACCGAGAGCGGGCGCAACCTCTCTGCCCATCATAGCGTGCTCGTCATCGACGTGCTGGAGACGGCCTCGCTGCCCGAGATGCCGGAAGAGTTTGAGGCCAAGGAGAGCGACCACAAACTCGTCAAGGACCTCTATGAGATCTGGGACAACCTCAACCCGCGCACGATGCTGGAAGACTGGCACGACGCGGAGCAGATACGCGAGGAGGCTCTGGAATTGTTCTCCCACGGCTTGGTAGATCTGAAGACGCGTGCCGAGATCGAGAGTATGTACTGGAGCGTCTGCCACGAGGTCAACACACTCGCCAAGCAGATGAAGCATGTACCCGACGAGTTGCGCAACATTGACAAGCTGTTGGCCGATAAATATTTCTGCAACTTCTCACTCTTTCAGTCGCTGCCAGATAGCTGGGCCATTGACCAGCTCTTCCCGATCATCCCGATCCAGCGCCTCAACGAGCGTCCTACCCGCAAGTGTACCATCCAGGACATCACCTGCGATAGCGACGGCAAGATTGCCAACTTCGTGACCTACAACCACGTCTCTCACGTGTTGCCGGTCCATAGCCTGCGATCCAAGGAGCCCTACTATCTCGGTGTCTTCCTTGTCGGTGCCTACCAAGAGATTCTCGGCGACCTCCACAACCTATTCGGCGACACCAATGCCGTACATATTTCCGTCAAGGACGGCAAGTATCGCATCGACCAGGTGTTTGAGGGCGAGACCGTCGAGGAGGTGCTCGACTACGTGCAGTACGACCCGAAGAAACTCGTGCGCCACCTGGAGCAATGGGTGACGAAGAGTGTGCGCACGGGCAAGATTTCGCTGGAGGAGGGCAAGAACTTCCTCTCCAACTACCGCAACGGTCTCTACGGCTACACCTATTTAGAATAGGCGTCAAGGCATAGCGCATACCAAGCAAACGACGAATAAGACCTGTTCTAAAATCACATTCGATTTTGGAACAGGTCTTATTGATTTTCCGACACATTTGGCCAAAGAAACTGGCCAAAAGGAAGAGGACCTAAAAAGTCAGGTTGAAAAGCAAGCGAATGCCCCAACGGTCGATGTTGTCATAGTTGCGATAACTCATGCGGCGAACATAGGTCACGCCAAAGATATTGAAGATATTGTGGACACCAGCCTCCACCTCCCAGTAGGGTGTCTTGTCGATGACGCGGGATCCCTCGGGCAGGCGGAACAACATCGGGTCGTCGGGATGCAGGAGCGGGTTGTTCTTGCTGGTCAGATCGCCCCACATCGCCTTCACAGAGAAGTATTCGCGCCACTTGAGTTTCTTCAGGAGTGGCAGGCGGTTGAGCAACTTGCCATTCATGTCCCACGACGCACTGACAAACAGCTGGCGGTCGGTGAGAAATTCCATATTGTTCATCAGATTGAAAGTCACCTCGTTGTCCATGAAAGTCATATTGGCGGGTGGCATGATGAGCAACGGAAACGGCACTTTGTTCCATTGCACGGCTGCATTGGCGTGGAAATCGACAAATCCCCATGACCCTAACCATTGGCGCTTATAGAGTTTGAGTTCGGTCAGATTGAGCTGATACTGTCCTCCAAGCACGCCGTTCACACCCATCGTATGGGTCAGCGAGAGGTCGGGATGGTCAAGATTGACGGGCCAGCGATGCTGCTTCGTATTGACAAAGGTCTGTCCCGGACAGAAGCGGATGCCAGCAGACAATTCGGTGGTGCGAATCTTGAAGACCTCGGGAGCGCCATTGACGGGCTGGAAATGGAGTTCTCCAGCCACCTCGTTGCTCTCCGCCTTCACTCCAGCGTTAACGCTCAGTCCCCAGTCGGACTCATAGACAAAGGAGAGTTGCTGACGGTCGTAGAAGTACATCTGGCGCACGTCCTGCGTGCGGAAGGACATGAAGACGTTGTCCTTGTTGTTGACCAGGTATTTGTCCGAGGGCGACATTACATCCCGCTCCGAGGAGAAAACGAGATTGCGCATCGGATATTCGAAGGGCGAGTTTTCCTTCTTGTTGAAGGCGTAGGTCACCTCCGAGCCATAGTACCAACGGTTGGACCGCGTGCCATAGGCGCCATAGCCCTTCCAAAAGAGATGGGGATTGAGGGCCGCCATCGTTCGGGCCGACCCGCGAAAGCGGTAGCCATCCACGAAGTTGTGGGAAATGATGGTATTGACCGGACCAATATCCACTTTGCTCTTCTCTCCCGTGGGACTCGTTTCGATGAAGTTTTCGGCAAACGCCTTGACGCCCACCATGATGACGCCAAAACCCTTGGAGCGACGAATGCGATCGACCAGTCCGTCGATGTTCTGCTCGCTCTTGGTCAGTTCGACAGGGCGCTCCCGCTGCCAAAACTCCTCGTCGCGGATGCGGGCGTTGGCCTCCTCGATGGTACGGGCCTTACCACGGAGCAGTGATCGAGGAATGTCGTCAAACTTATATTCGGCGAGACGGGTCGTGCGCGTCACCAAGGCGTTGGGAAGCAAGGCCGGAAAACTCATCTCCGCCCACATGTCATCATGGGTCAGCACCCACTCGCCGTTGTCCAACTGCGAGAACTGCTGCTCGATGCGCATGGATTTCACCCAGTTGACATCGCTCTTCTTGGGAATATTGAGCACACATTGCTTCACGTGGAGCGTGGAATCCTTCAGGACGTAAAGGTCGCCTGTGAAACCGAAGTCCTGCTGGTTGGCGGGATAGAAACGGAGGTGATAGCAACTGTCGCCCGCCACCTGCACCGTGTCCTGTATATAGAAATGGTAGAAACTGATGGCCGTGCGGCCGATAGGACTTGGGAAGGGATACTGCATGAGGCGGATGTGGTCGTCATAGAGGTTCACGTCCGTGAAGACCTCCTTGAGCATGGTGTTGATCATCTCACCCGTCTGCAGGAGTTTGTTGAGACCCTGAGAGTGCTGTCCCACGATCATGTCGCGCACCTTTCTGGGGTCTTTGCTATAGAGGTGGTGGGTCACCACCTCGCTCATCGTCAGTGGCAGGACGTACTTCCCATTGTAGTCCGACTTCTCCACGCCCTCGCTATACCATTTGCCTGGAGTCAGCTTCGTCGTGTCGATATCGTTGCGGGCCAGCGTGATCTTCTGATACTTCGTAAACTGGTAGAAGGGATGGTTCTCCAAGTCCGAGAGTTTCTTGGCCTCGATGACGCGACGCATCAAGGCCACGGCTGGATTCTCCTTGCGGTTGTAGCGCTTACGCCTTCCGCGCACTTCCACTTCTGCCATGTTGGTCGTCTCCGACTTGATCTTGATGGTCAGCACCGAGGTGTTGTCCCTCACCTTTACCTTCTCCGCCTTGTAGCCGACACTACTGGTCACCAGCACATGACCAGGACGGCGCTCGATGGTAAAATGGCCGTCGGCGTCGCTCTGGACATGGTGGCTCGTTCCCTCATAGCCCACATTGGCGTAGGGCACAGGGTAGCCGTCCTCGACATCGAGGACCTGTCCCGTGATCTGTGCCCGCAGCTGGACGACAACCAATAGCAATAAGACAAGGATGGCAAACTTTATGCTCGTTTCTTTATCCCTCATACTCATTCTTGTGAATCTTCATTATAAGATAATAAGCTATGGGTGCAAAGGTATGGAATAAAATCGGAATGAAGTAAACTGAGAGTTGTTATTTAGTTTTCTTTGACACCCCTTGCCTGCTCCCTATTGGTTAGGCTCATCATCTGCATATTATAAGAAAAGGAGAATAGAAAAAGTTAAGAGAGGTTAACGCCCGTAACAAACACGCCATAGAATCGTCTTGGTTATAGAAAGGAAATGAAAGAAGTCAGTTTTCGGAACGATGTGCTTCCGCTGAAGAACGTACTCTTCAGGCTTGCCCTTCGCATAACGACGAATCGCGAGGAAGCGGAGGATGTCGTGCAAGAGACATTGATGCGAGTCTGGGACAAGCGTGCGGAATGGGATGCGATAGACTCCATGGAGGCTTTCGCCCTGTCCGTCTGTCGCAATCTCTCAATCGACTTCACCAAGCGGAAAGGCCGCCATGACGCCTCGCTCGACGATGCGGGAGTGTCTCCCCAGGCTGCCGACCAGCACAATCCTTTCGAGCAGGCGGACCAAAGCAACCGCGTCCGCCTCGTCAGGCAGATCATCGACACCCTGCCGGAGAAGCAACGCTCCTGTATCCAGCTGCGCGACTTCGAGGGGAAAAGCTACAAGGAAGTGGCCGAGGTGATGGGCATCAGCGAGAGTCAGGTCAAGGTGAACATCTTTCGTGCGCGCCAGGCCGTCAAAACAAAATTTGAACAATTGGACCAATATGGACTATAAGTATATAGAGCAACTACTGGAGCGCTACTGGCGCTGCGAGACGACCCTCCAAGAGGAGGAGATCTTGCGTTCGTTCTTCTCTCAGGAGGACGTGCCTGTGGCGTTGCTGGCCTACCGCGACCTCTTTGTCGCCCAGCGCGAAGAGACGAAGCAGGAAGTGCTCGACGAAAGATTCGACGAGCGCATGCTTGCCATGGTCGATGAGCAGAAGCCCGTCAAGCCCATTGTCATCACGATGCGCCAGCGCCTCATGCCGCTCTTCAAGGCAGCAGCGGTCGTAGCCATCATCCTCACGCTGGGCAACGCCGCCCAGATAGCCTTCGAACCAACGGACGGCACCTCTCCCGAGGAGGTGATGGCAGGCTACAACAAGGCTCACAAGGGTCCGTCCGTAGCCAAGGCCGACACCACCAAGACCGACTCTATCGGCAAGGACCCGCTGGCTTCCTCGACGATGATTCGGTAGAGTAAAACAGAATTTTCAATGCTATATCATAAATAAATCAAAGTAAAACAAAAAGCGAGGCTGTGAAGTTTCAATTCTCTCAATTTTTTTCATGGAACATAACTAACGATGAAGAACCGCCACAGAAAATGTGGCGGTTCTTTCATGTTGGACAGACAATGCTTTCAATGCGGAGATTTGGCTATGCTACCAGAAGCTGATGCAAAAACGGGCATAGTATTTATGAATTTCGGAAAATAGTGTTTTTTAGCTTTTGTCATGGCGGCAATTTCACTGAAAATGACTAACTTTGCCGACGGGAAACAACTATAAGAATTTGTTTTGTTCAATAAATTATGCTGAACCTTAAAAAGAAACTTTTCACAATTGCGCTCTCTCTGTTCTGTGCAGGACAGTTGATGGCCGTGCCCGCACTGCCGGGCAAGATGGTTGCGAAGCAGGCTGATGGTACCATGATTACCATTCAGAAGCTGGGCGACGAGCACTACCACATGACGGTGACCGAGGATGGTTATCCGCTGAAGTACAATTTTGCTACCAACAACTACGAGTATGCCGAGCTTACCGAGCAGGGGTTGGTCAGCAGCAACATCGTTGCCATGCCGGTGGGCCAGCGCGACGCACGCGCCAAGGCTTACCTGCAGAAGCTCGACAAGGAGGTCATGATGCAAATCGCCGAGAAGCAGTTCTCAGCCGCTAAGGTCAACGCCCTTCAGAGCGTCGCTGCCAAGAAGGCCAACGCCAACGGCCCGAAGCGTGTGAAAATCAGCGACGTGCCGACAACAGGCAAGCAGAAGGTGCTCAACATCCTCGTGGAGTTCTCCAACTGCAAGTTCTCCATGAGCGACCCGAAAGCATACTACGACCGCTTCTTCCATGAGAAGGGCTTCAACGAGAACGGTTCCCACGGTTCTGTCCACGACTACTACTACGAGGGTTCAGGCCAGAACTACGACCCGGACATCGACTGCTACGGTCCTATCCAGGTATCGGGCACCTATCAGAGCTATGCTGGCAAAGAGGGTACGGAGAACGCATACAAGATGGTCCAGGAGGCCTGCAAGCTCCTGTATCAGCAGGGTGTGGACCTCTCTCCGTATGACACCGACGGTGACGGCGTAGTCGATAACGTCTATGTCATCTATGCTGGCTACGGCCAGGCCGACTCCAACAAGCCCAACACCATCTGGCCGCACAGCTGGAACCTCTCCACCATCGGTGCAGACATCCAGTTGGGCAACGTGAAGATCGACCGCTACGCCACCTCTCAGGAGATCAACGGTCAGTCCAACAAGCCGGTGGGTATCGGTACGTTCGTCCATGAGTTTGGCCACGTCCTCGGTCTCGCCGACCACTACAATACGATGAATGCTGCTGCGTCCAACACGCCGGGAGCATGGGACGTGATGTGTGCTGGTTCCTACAATGGCGACCAGAACTGCCCCGCCACCTTCACCGCCTTTGAGCGTTACTCTCTGGATTGGCTCAAACTCACGGAGCTCAACGCCACCACGGACACCTTCGTCACGGTAACTCCGCTGGAGGACAAGAATGCTGCCTTCCGCGTCAGCATCCCAAACAAGAACTATGAGTACTTCATTATCGAGAACCGCCAGCAGAAGGGTTGGGACCAGTATATCCCTGGCCACGGCATCCTGGTGTGGCACTTGGATGAGGACCAGGCCGTCTGGACTGCCAATAACGTCAACAACGACCCGAGCCACCCGCGCGTAGATATCGTCGAGGCTGACCGCCGTTCTACGGTGAATGGCGACAGCGGCGACTCCTTCCCTGGCACCAGTGAGGTGACTTCCTTCAACTTCAACGGCTGGTACGACCGCAACGTGTTCGGCTTCGCCTATGTCGATGAGACGGAGGGCGGCGACGCTCGCTTCCTGCTCTCAGGCAGCAGCTACAAGCTCGACAACCCGCAGATCAGCATCAGCGACATCAGAGGCCGCTCCGCCAAGGCTACTTGGACCAGCGTGAAGTATGCCAAGAGCTACAACGTCACGCTGATGCAGAATGGCAAGGCTCTGGAGAGCCTCTCTACCGAGGGCAACGAGATCGAGTTTGACGGTCTGGAGCCGCAGACGGAGTACACGGCTGTGGTACAGGCTGCCCTGGCCGACTATGTCTCTGACAGCGTCAAGGTGAATTTCACCACCAGCGAGCTCAACTTCGACGAGCGCAAGGTCAACGCCAAGGCCGCTTTTGGCATCACCGACGACTCCTTCACCGCCAGCTGGGATGCCGTCAAGGACGCTCAGCAGTATGACGTCACGCTCTACCAGCGTTCTATGGACGGTGAGGCCGACTACACCTTCGGCTTCGACGAGGGCGTGAAGAACCTCCCCGAGGGATGGACCACCAGCGCTACTACGACCAGCGGTTCCTACTATGGCGAGGCTAAGCCTTCTCTCCGTATGAACGTCGATGGCATGTACCTTACGATGTGCGTAAAGGGCAAGAAGGTGAAGAACCTGAAGTTCTGGCGCCGCTCAAGCAACGCTGCTTGCAAGATCTTCGTCGATGAGTATGTCAATGGCAAGTGGACCTTGGTGGGCGACACCCTGCAGCCGGAGGCTGGCAACAAGGCCACGGAGAGCTTCAAACTCAACGATGCCGACAGCGTCCGCATCAGCGTCCGTGTGCCGCAAGGCTACGTGCTGATCGATGACGTAAGCCTCACCTACAACTACGAGATCAACAATCCGATGAACACGGTGACGCTCGACGCCAGCAAGACCTACTACACCTTCTCTGGTCTCGACAACTCTATCCTCTATAGCTACAGCGTCGTGGCTCGCAAGGGCGACACCAACAGCATCGCCAGCGACATCATCGCCGTGCCGCAGCTGAGCCTGACGGGTGTAGAGGGTGTGAAGAGCGAGCAGGAGGATGTCAACGCTCCCGTCTTCGACCTCCAGGGCCGTCGCGTGGCTACCTTGCAGCAGATGAACCGTCTGCCGAAGGGCCTCTACATCGTCAACGGCAAGAAGATTGTTGTGAAGTAATGTAATGCTATGAAGGGCGAAAGCCCTACCAGATGATAAGCAGATTGCACGTCCCGCAAGGGTAGATGTGCAATCTGCTTTTTCTTTTTTGGCTTTTTATCGACCTGTACCCCCTTTTCCTTTGGTCAATCGAAAATATTGTAGTACTTTTGCAATGTTTTCACCCAATAAATCAGAATATGGAGAATCAGAAGAAGCATCCGTCCAATATCGACGTGGCGGTACTGATGCTGTTTTTTAGTCGCGCAGACCTTTTCGGCAAGGTGTTTGAACAAGTGCGCAAGGCTCGTCCCTCAAAGCTATTCCTCTACCAAGACGGCGCGAGGGAGGGCAACGAGCGCGACAAGGAGGGCATTGCCGCCTGCCGGGCCATCTGCGCCGACGACCAGATCGATTGGGAATGCGAGGTCTATCGCCATTATTGCGACCACAACCAGGGGTGTGACCCCTCGGAGTATCTGTCGCAGAAGTGGGCGTTCTCCATCGTCGACAAGTGTATCGTGCTGGAGGACGACGACCTCCCGGCACAGTCCTTCTTCCCCTTCTGCAAGGAGATGCTTGACCGCTACGAGCACGACAACCGTATAGGAATGATCTCGGGCATGAACATCGACGAGGTGACACCCGATGTCTCCGCCTCCTATTTCTTCACCTCCGCCTTCTGCATCTCGGGCTGGGCCTCCTGGCGTCGCGTCGTGGACCAATGGGAGGGCGACTACGGCTTCCTCGACGACGAGGAGACAGTAGCCAAACTGCGCACGCTATGCAAGACAAGAGGCGTCCGCGAAGACTTTCTGCCGATGTGCTACGCCCACCGAGCCTCAGGCAAGGAGCACTACGAGAGCATCTTCTGGGCTTCTCAACTCCTCCACTCCCAGATGGCTATCATGCCCCAGAAAAACCAGATAACGAACATAGGTCTGTCGGCCGACTCCACCCATTTCGTGGGCGGGCTGGAAACCACGCCACGCGGACTGCGTCGTATCTTCACACTGAAGCCCCACGAACTACAGTTTCCGTTGCGCCACCCGCGCTATGTGATAGAGAACACGGGATACAAAGACCGCTATTACCGTGCCAACGCCTGGGGACACCCGTGGGTGAAGGTGGGCAGATCTTTCGAGGAACTGTGGCTGAACCTGCGCTGCGGCAACTTCCAGGTGATTCGCAAAGCCATCAGCAAGCGCATCAAAAAATGGATGGGAAACGTGGACCACGGATGATTTCCACCACATTCCACCCTCGTTAGGCCAACAATACTGCCATCAATCCAGTTCTATAGCCAAACAAAACGGTCAAAACGAAAAATAATCGTCAAAAGTTTGCGCTATTTCAGAAAAACATTGTACCTTTGCACCCGCTTAACAGCAATCGGGATGTAGCGCAGTTGGTAGCGCACTACGTTCGGGACGTAGGGGTCGGGCGTTCGAGTCGCCTCATCCCGACCTTATAAAACGAAGCAGCTCTCATGAGTTGCTTCGTTTTTTATTCCCCGCCCTCAAGACGAGAGGAATTTGGAATCACGCGATAAAACAGAATTCTTGGATCAAACAATGGATTAGGCTTGGGGTGACTTGACCAACTATTCCTCGGAATCTCTGACAAGCCACCCTCCCCATCTATTCTCTAACGAGTCGTAGCTCCTGCTTCAAGGCTGAAAGACTCAAGTATCTTCTTCCAAGGCCTTGCCTTTGCCTTGCGAGCCTTTTCCGCCGCTTCCTCCTGGGCCAAACGTTTCTCCAAGGCTGCCATGAATCGATGATATTCCACCGGGGTGATATCCACCTTGCCATAGCACCTCACCTCGGGATGGCGCTCCTTGTAGGCCGTCCGCACCATCTCGTGGGTTACGATGTTAGAAAGCGGAATGTGATACTGACGGATTATGGGCAATAGATACTCGATGCCGCTCTCCACCTGCTCTTCCGTCAATGGTGCCCGCAAAGTATTACCTTGAAACTCGACACCGACGGTGAAGTAATTGCACGACTCCCGCCCATGGAGGCAAGAGAGACCGGCATGGAAGGTGACGGCGGTAGGGGGACAGAGAATATAGCGCGTGCCGTCGGTGTCTATGACGCAATGCGCACCGACCCCTCGTCGCTTGTCTGTCAGCGTCATCAAAGACCGCAGCACGGTAGGTACGGCGGTATGGTGCAGGACAATGCCCTGAAGTTCATTGATGGTGTCGGCCGCTATATTAGGCGTGGGCCAACTCACCTCGGCATACTTGTCTTCCTCGCGCTGCGCTTGGGCCGCAAGCGAGAAGAGGAGAAGGAATAATACAAAAAAACGATTCATTATCTATATATAGTTGGGGTGGCAATACATGGAAAACCGGATGGAAATCCTCGTTGTCATTCCATCCGGGCATTAACCACAAAACGCTTTCTATGGGGCAGAAAGCCAAACACCTATGAAAAAAGTTCTCTTCTAACAGGGGACCTATCCCTTCCAAAGCCCGTGGAGGTTGCAATACTCGCGTGCCTCCACCTCCGTGGCATCAGTCTTAAACTCAGCCACGGGCTTATCCTGCGGGGTAAGGTTGTGACGAAGCACTCCCGTCGGGGTTACGAGCTCTATCCACTGGATATAGTGAGCATCCGTCATAGGGTGCTCCACAGAGCCCACCGTGACACGATAGCCACCTTCGATTTTCTCTACCACAGGCACATGCTTTTCCTTCGCACCGTCGGTCGTATTCTCTCGCAACAGCTTCATCGGCTCGCCACAGCACATGGGCGTACCCTCGGCATCCTGCAAAACCTCGACCATCAGCCCGCTTTTCTCACATTTATAAATCTCATTTTTCTTTGCCATAATGTTTTTGCTTTAAATGTTCATAAGGAATCAAGATTCCATGCTGCAAATATAGCTTTTCTTTTTGAATCTCACAAGTGATTTATACGCAAATAAACCTTTTTTATTACCATTTAGCCTATCATCTGCCTTTAAAAGAGGAAATCGCTGCCATCTCAGAATCGCATTGAGTCTCACCCTCACACGACACAAGCCGTGTAACATACCTGAACATACCTGTTATTTTGTCAAAATCCAAACAAATCTCGATTAACCATTCTTAGCACTGTTTTTTCGCTATTCCCACAATAAGTCTATACCTTTGCATCCACTTTCCCAAACGGGGAGTAGTTCTTTTACTTTTTGAATAAGTATCAAGAGACAGCTTAGATGCTGAACCAACCGAGCAGACATAGCCACGGTGGTAAAAACGATACGAGTTTAAGGATTCAGTAATAATCATTAAATTAAAAAGTTATGTCACAAGTAACAAAAACTTTTACGGAACATCCACAAAACAGCATGATCCTAATGAATGGTGCTGTACTTGAGTGCTTTCCAAAAGAATCACTTATCAACGTACACTAACGCCGTTGAATAAGCAAATAAAAGATCTAGTGTTTAAGGTTAGCAAGAAAAAACATGAGCTCATCAATCAATTTCTTCCAAAAGGTATAAGTTACAACGAGATGGAAAGATATATGAATAAAAAGAATGAAATTTAAATATTAAGCAATGATTGAAAAAGTGAATCCGTGCCATCCGGACAAGGTGGCAGACCGTATCGCAGGGGCTATTGTGGACCTTGCCTACTCCAAGGTGGAGAACCCGAAGATTGCCGTCGAGGTATTGCTCGGCCATGGCGTAGCAAACATCATCATCGAGAGCAGTGTGGACATCTCGCAGACTGAGACAGAGGCGATCGTCAGCCGCATCACCAAGTGCGAGGACCTGAAGGTCTCGCTTGTCATGGTGGCACAAGACCCTATCCTCGCCCACAATCAAGACGACGAAATCCGTTGCGGTGACAATGGCATTTTCAAGGGCGTGCCACTGACTGACGAGGAGATGCTGCTCAGCAAGATAGCCCACGACATTTACGAGCGCTACCCTTCCGACGGCAAATACATCTTGGGCAATGGCAAACTGATCATCTGCCAAAGCAATGCAAAGACAGAGGATTTGAAAACACTCTACCCCGCCGCCATCATCAACCCTTTGGGAGACTGGAGCGGTGGCACTGACGTGGACGCTGGTGCGACCAACCGCAAACTGGGTTCGGACATGGCACAGTCAGTCTCAGGCGGTGGCGTGCAAGGCAAGGACCTATCAAAGGCCGATGTCTCGGTGAACATTTACGCCTTCTTGAAAGCCCAGCAGACAAAACAAAACGTAGAACTATTTTGTGCTATCGGCGACACAGAGATCGACGGAAGACCATACGCCGAGATTGTTGAGATAGCACGTCAATACATCAAGCAAGTCGGCGGCTTCGAGAAGTTTGCCGAATGGGGATTGTTCTAACAAGCAGCACAAGCACGACGCTATCAATCGTATCTGGAGTAGTTTATAACTGTCATGGGATCTCTTCTGGGGGAAGTTACAAACTACTCTTGCTTTCATATAACAGTTTTGTTTGCTTCTGTCTATAGTTTCACTGGACACCCTATCCAAACTATCTTTCCGCTCCAAGCAACACTCATCCACAAGGTATAAGTCGCTACGGCAATGCAGGTCAGCAACGCCACACCGACAACGTTTCAAACCTTCAAAAAACAAGAAAGCGGCTGATACTCGAAAGTATCAACCGCTTCCTTGGTACCCAGACCCGGGCTCGAACCGGGATGGATTGCTCCACTGGTGTTTGAGACCAGCGCGTCTACCTATTCCGCCATCTGGGCTTAATGCGGGTGCAAAGGTACGAAGTTAATTTGAAGAAAACAAATTTTTCTTTGATTATTCTTAAATATTTTGCTCATGTGCAGATTAATTAGTACTTTCGTGTGCTCAACAGAAACCTTGAACAAATGATGGGAACACCTAACCACAACTACTGTATCATACTCGCCGGAGGACGCGGGCTGCGCCTTTGGCCCTCCAGTCGCGAAGACAAGCCGAAACAATTCCTTGACTTTTTCGGTACGGGCCGCACGCTGCTGCAGCAGACCTACGACCGGTTTGTGCAGATCCTGCCCCAAGACCACATCTTCATCACGACCAACGACCACTATGCCACCTTCGTCCGCGAGCAGCTCCCAGACGTCGGCAACGACCAGCTCATCATAGAGCCCGTGCAGAGAAACACCGCGCCGAGCGTAGCTTGGGCTATCCACCGCATCTTGCGTCTCGACGAAGATGCCTCCGTCGCCATCACGCCTGCCGACCAGATTATCCTCAACGAGGCAGCCTTCAAAGACTGCATCCTCGAAAAACTGGAATTCACCGCCCAGAACGACGTACTGATGCCCCTCGGCATCAGTCCCACGCGCCCCGAACCCGGCTACGGCTACATCCAGATGGGCGAGGCAACGAGCTACGCCGATATATATAAGGTGAAAGCTTTCACGGAGAAACCCGACCGCGAGTTTGCCCAGCTGTTTATGGAGAGCGGCGAATGGCTATGGAATACTGGTCTGTTTCTCGCCAACGCACGCTACCTGCGCACCACCATGGAGCAATATATGCCCTCCGTGCTACGCCACCTCGACGAGATCTATCCCCACTGGACAATCGACGAGGAAAACGCCTATATGCAAGAACATTTCCGATCCTATCCCAACCTATCAATCGACTACGGCATCCTGGAGAAAAGCGAGCACGTCTGCGTGGCCCGCTGTCAATTTGGCTGGGCCGACGTAGGCACCTGGCACGGCATCTATGAGGCGCGGGAGAAGGACGCAGAAGGCAATGTCGTCATCGATTCCAAGGTGCTCTTCGACGATTCGCGAGACAATGTCGTAAAACTCTCGAAGGGCAAGTTGGCCGTCCTCGGTGGCCTTGAGGGATTTATCGTGGCCGAAAAGGGCAATGTGCTGCTCGTCTGCAAGAAGGAAGACTCCTCGGCACTGGTGCGCAAATACGTCAACGAGATAGCCATCCGCACAGGCGAGGAGTATCTCTGACCCCTATCATTCACCAGACTGTCCACCGCTACATCCTATGTATTTCCACCCGTTAGACACCCAGCTGCCAGCCCCAAGGCGGATGAACGATCCGTTCCACTACACCCCGGACCCGCTATGTCTCCTCGCCGCAGGAAGCGTCCAGCGCCAGTTGCCCGCCCACCCTGCCGAAGGCAAAATGGTAGGCGTACTGCTCGTCGAGCATGAGGGTCAGTTGGGCTACCTCCAGGCCTTCTCTGGCCAGACCGACTGGGCGCTCCCTATGGACGAGTTTGTCCCTCCCGTCTTCGACTACCTCCGTCCCGACGGCTACTTCAAGCGACGCGAGGAGGAAATCGTGCAGGTCAGCCATCGGCTTGCTACTCTACTGGCCAACCCTCGCTACCAGCATCTGCTGCAAGAGCGGACGAGACTGGAGCACGACTACGAGACGACGCTCGCCGACCTGCGCGCAAGGGCCAAGGTAGCCAAAGCCCTCCGCGACCAGCGGCGCAAAGAGGCCCACATCTCGGAGCAAGAACGGGAAGCGATGGTGCGCGAAAGCCAGTTTCACAAAGGACAGATACGACGACTGAAGGCGCACCACCACGAGATGATACGACAGCTGGAGGCCGACCTACGCTATTTCGATCGGGAGCGGGATCACCTGAGTGTGAACCGCAAACGGATGAGCGAAGAACTGCAAGCATGGCTCTTCGCACAGTTTAGGATGCGCAACGCCCGAGGAGAAGAAAAAGACCTGCTCACCATCTTCGACGCATGGCACGCCACCCACCTCTCACCCAAGGCACAGCGGCGTGTGGAACGCTGCCCTTCGGGAGCAGGCGAATGCTGCGAACCCAAACTCCTGCAGTACGCCTACCTCCACCAGATGCACCCACGGAGTATCGCCATGTTCTGGTGGGGTCCTTCCCCCAAAGAAGAGGTGCGCCATCACGGCCAGTATTACCCCGCCTGCCACCTGCGCTGCCGCCCCATCCTCACATGGATGATGCAAGGACTGGACGCGGAGGTGAAACCCATCATCTCTCACCCCTCCCTCCAGTTGCGCGTACTCTATGAGGACGACCAACTGGCCATCATCGAAAAGCCCTCTGGCCTCCTCTCCGTGCCTGGCAAGGGCGACGCCCCCTCCGTCATCTCTCTGCTCTCCGACCGCTGGAAAGGCAAGGAGGGCCCCTACTCCGTCCACCGCCTGGACTGCTTCACCAGCGGACTGATGGTCGTAGCACGAACCCTGGAAGCACAGAAGGACCTGCAAGCTCAGTTTGCCCACCGCACAACCCACAAGGAATATACCGCCCTCTGCCAATACACCGAGGACCTCTACGCGGGCAAGAAAGGAGAAATCAGTCTGCCCCTGGCTCCCGACTACCTCGACCTGCCACGGATGCGCGTAGATCTCGCCCACGGCAAACCCGCCCACACGCTCTACGAAGTGCTGCATATCGTCACCCTCGACGACGGCAGCCGCGCCGCCCTGCTGCGCCTCACCCCCACCACAGGACGCACCCACCAGCTCCGCGTCCACTGCGCCCATGCCGACGGGCTCCACGCCCCCATCATCGGCGACCCCCTCTACGGTCTGCCCGGACGCCGTCTTTGTCTCCACGCCACAATTCTGGAGTTTGACCACCCCACCCTCCACCGCCGCATGCACTTCCACAGCGACGTGCCGGCCTTCCCGTAGTCCTCATATGGAAGGCCGTTCATGTATAACAGCACAAGCTTTGCTACATACCCTTTCATCTTTGAGAAGATATCCGATCTTCATTTTCCCATTAGACTTCCTTATAGTATTGCGTAGAGACTGAAGGTGATCCCAAAAGAACAAGATCGGCAGCAGGCCTTCTAAAATAGTTGCAAACAAAGTGGTTTTTCTTACCAGGGCAAAAGAGCACCAAGCAAACGAAACACACCACATAACATCATCAGAACACCAACCAAGGACAAACCAATAATGACGTAATGATCAATGGTTCTTGAGTCACGAAGCCTCAACCAATCGGGAAAATATTTCCAAAGGAGATAACCCAATACTATTTGCAAGACAGAATGTATCATACATTTATTTCAAATATGGTTTTATTACATCAATACTCCAAGCATAATTCAAATTTGCCTGCGAGCCATCGCAAAAAGTACCCGAAGTCACCCCTATAACTTCTCCATGCTCATTTATTAAAGCCCCACCACTACTTCCGTGATCTATCAAAGCATTTATCTGCATCAAATTGGTATCACGCCATTGTGAGACCTCACCTGAAGAAAAAGTATTCTCCAAGCCTCTGGGACTTCCTATTGCATATACCCTATCGCCAACACTTGGTTTTTCTTTAGCCAGGGGAATATAAGGAACATTATCAACATCAACAAAAAACAATATAAAATCTTCTTGCTCATCAGACTTAACAACACTGGCAACCTTATAGGCTTTATCACTACCAACAAGCTTTATCTGTTCAGCCCCTATCGCTGTACCTTTAAATACATGATAATTACTTACCGCCAATCCATGAGAATTAATGAAAAAACCCGAACCTTGATAGGTATTTGTTCCATCGGTTGTAAACACCATAAAGACCGCCCTTCCAAATCTACTAAAAATTGTCTTGCCATCCAGGATCTCATCATTAGCACCATATTCAGCCGCAACATCTTTCTCACTGCTATCTGTATTAGAAGATAACCGCTGAGATGTTTCCTGTCTTATATCTATATTTCCATTGAGCTTCTTATGCCCAGATTTATGGGCACAAGAAGTCAACAGACACACTACTATAGTAACTATTATTTTATTTCTCATTGATGATATTTTTAGGAATAATATGAATCAGAAATCTCTGATTATTGGCTTCGATATTCTGATCACGCATCGTTTCAATATTATATCTACCATCGCCACTACCTGCAATCTGCACTTCACAGTTGTTTCCAAAATTAATACCACAATCGTCTTTCCAATACTTCATCAAGGAGTACGCCCTCTCAAAGCTTAAGTCATAATTACGGTCTGTCCAACGCATAGAATTTCGTGAAGCCTGACCCTCAATGATGAGAAGATACTTATTGTCTTTGTGCTTTAACAGGAACTTTTGAATCTCATCACCAGCCGCAGCCAATTGTATTCTTGTACCTTTAGGCAACTCACCTATCTCATAATGCAACTCTTCAAAAAAACAATGCACCTTAAGCACATACTTCTTGTAAAAAGGATTATACTCGAAGTACTGTTTGCTTAGATCCTTTGTTGATTTCTGAACAAGCTTAATCTCGATCAACTCTCTCTCAGTGGCTTCCATTCGCTTGTGCAAAAGAACTATCACTAAGACAAAAAGAACCAACATGATAAAGAACAGACTTGTCATCAAGTCTGAATAACTAGTCCAAAAGAAAGACTCCTTGTGTTTCATCTCACATCGCCCTTTTTATTTGTTGTCCATTTCTTGGAGACAGCGGTATCAATAGACTCTTTATTTACCATATGAGGCAAAGAGTCCGAACCAAAAACAGACAAAGAGTCTGAGCCAGAAACAGAGTCCTGTTCTACTACGGAATTAGCATCCCTTATGACGCTCGTATCGCACATAATCCTATAAGAGCAAAATCCCATGAACAAGGAAGATGCGAAGAGCAGAAAAGCACATAGCACGAACAGGATCTTGCCCCAAAGAGGAAAAGTTGTTTCCATTCTGCCACCTTCTGGCGTGGTCGTTGCCAAGAATTCAATTCTGTCAACCTTCTTGCTTATTTTTTCTATCGCGATAGAATTACTCTTCTCTATCTTACTAGCCAAATCTTTCAACGCAGAAGGTATTTGGGAGATTAATTCCAAATTTTTATTCATCTTTGGAAACGCATCCAGCTGGCTTGTAAACTGGTCAAGCAATTGCTTATTAATTGTCTTGAAAGTATCCACTTCTTCTGTCAATACTTTTTCCAATTCTGCCATATTTGACACAGACGTATCCTGCAATGTTTTTATAGCAGTTTTCAAGATATCCGTCTCATCGGTAAGGTTTTTCGCAATTTCCGCTTTGTTACGAGTAAAAAAGTCTCTGATTTCCTCTAGAACATGCAAGCGTTCACTTTCGGCAAAGAATTGCTCATTAAACTTTTCTATAGCAGAGGTATATCCTTTTACACTGTCCAAATAACATTGAAACTCCTGCAACTTATCCGTACATTCTTTCAACTCATGCAAAACATTCACATTAGCCTTAGCCATTTTCATGACGTCCATGTCATGGACAGCTTGAATGATGTCTGCTTGAATTCTATAAGATTCATTCACCCTTGACAAGGTTCCGCCCAATTCCCGGGTATTAGAGGAGAATGTCGAGTTAAACCGATTCAGATTCTTTACCAACTTATTCAGTGCGTCAGAAGTATCGGAAGGTAATTCTGGCAACAGCTCAGATTGCATCCATGCCAAGAATTCATTCTTACCACTCTCTTCTTGCAGTTTACACTTTTTAAAAAGCAAGGAGTTTACAGTTGTAAGGCCTATTCCAAAGATACTTGCAACCATAGCCCAAGCAACACCTGTAAGCAAGTCGCTAATACCATCAGCAGCAGAATAGAAAGCAGACTGTTGAGACGATACATTTGTCATCAAAGACGTTATACTATTCGTAAACAACAACGAGCCCAAACCGATAATGACTCCTAACATTGTACCTGCAAGCCCACAGTATAAAGGCACTGGGGTTTGAGTTGAAATATCATCCTCGACCGTTTCACAATGCCTATCAACTGCATCTTTGAGTAGATTATAATCAATAACAGAGCCAACACTATTATTCAGATACTTGTTGATAGAAACTGAAATTGATTCAAATATCTCGTTTCCCAGTCCATAGATACCCTTAACAAAACCAGAGGCATCATCACGGATTAGTTCCCATGATTCCTTGCCATTAAAGATATCTCGGAATTGGTGCATGCGCTTCAAGTTCTTTCTAAAGAAATAGAACTGCAGCGCTATTATACATAATACGATTATTGGAACTACAAACTTCATACTTATTATCACTTTAGTTTAACTCTTGCTTGTTTTATTATTTCCCAAAATTTTTGACCATTCCTCTCTCTTTGGATAGCTTGTCCCCGATGAATTACACTCATATCATTTGCATCCTGCAGGGAGGGAGCACCCTCAAAAATCACAGCTTTACGAATAGAAGAAATGGACTTGATGCGCTTTAGAGACAAAGGTTCAAAATCAACTATATTGTCAGACACCGTATAATAGCGAAAGACGGCTTCTTCCGTAGCTGAATCGAAACATTTACCAATAATGCCATTATCATTAACTCCTAAATAGCCGCTCTTTGCTCCTTCCTTATAGGATGGTTTTCCATTTTTTTGCGGCTCAATATTAACTCTACCCGCATCAAACTTAGACAACTTTCTTTCAAGCGCCACTATCTCCTCACTCAAACGCTCAATATCACTACGATAATTTGACAGCTCTCGACCAAGTCTTTTAGACAAGTTGACGTTATCATTGCTCGTTAATCGCAAATCATTAACACTTTTCCTCAAATGCCTCAAACCAGATCTGGTCTCTTCATTTCTTTTCTTTTGCGTTTGAACTATCATCAAAGAGACAATAACCAATACTAAAAGCAATGCACAAACACCAAACAAGACATAAGCTATTTGGACCTCTACCTTATTAGCCAATTTGTTATCTACCTCTTGCAAATGCTGCTCTACAGAAGTTATACGATTACTATCGTTTTGTATAGATTCATTAAGCTTCTCATAAGCTTGTCGAAAATCCGGCAATTCCTTCGCTTGTGCAACAGTATCACTATCACTACTCTGCGATTCATCAGAAACGTTTGGCTCGTTTTCAAACTGAGGCCTTTCATTTTCACAAGCAAACAAAGCAATGCATGCAACTAATATCAACAAAATCTTCTTCATATCAATTATTATCATTTTTTAAACTATCATTAATCGCCCCAGATAGGACGTTCATCACGCCTTTAATTGGATAGAAGAATAAAGTCTCACTTATCTTCTCCTTTGCATTTGAGTCTTCTTGCCCCAAGGTTATTCCTCGCTTAATAAATGTTTCGAGGTCATCCACACAGATTGCTTTTGCCAAATTCAAAGACTCTGGCGTAACGCCAAAATTATCGTTAAAGTTGAACTCCCGATTCAGTTTGTCCAATGTAAACTCAAAAAATCTTTTCACTGCCCCTTTCGTCTTGCTTATATAAGCAGCATCAATAGAGTCATAAGTATCTTCATTACTCACAAAAGATGTTCCATCACCTTTCAAGATAATAATTTTATCCTTATCTTCATCTAACGGATGACTGGTTACCAGTGCACCTTTACAAGTCGCTTGTTTAGGAGAAGAGTCATCAACTCCTAACCCAAGAATTTCTAACTTACCATCAACAGCCTCAACACCAAGCAATTGGAATATCTTACAAGTAAACTTAGCCAACAATTTGCTATCCGAAGTGATTACACGCAAGACTTTACTACCATTTCCACTAAACGAAATGTGGCGTGGCATAGGCATACCCATCAACAATAGTATTTGAGCAATATGATAGATAATAGCCGTATAGAATATGATAAAAACTATCTTGAAATGTTCATCTTCCCTCAATAGCGAATCAAAATTTATAACACTTTTATCCAAGTCGGCAGCGGCGGGATTCTCCTGCAAAGAGAAGAAGAAGGACGCGATGTTGGAAGGTTTTGTATTGGAATCCAATATTTTCTTCAACTCATCAATATCCTTTATCTTATTTTCCACAATCTTTTTGAAATAGTCTATAATCCCATTGCGAAGACTTGCATCCAATGAACTTTCAAAAAGATCATTAGAAGCAAACTTGAAAGAGGTAACATGTTGCAAATCACCATCCTTAGCAAAGGCTACATCTGTAGTACCTCCACCAATATCAATACTAACCAACCTGGTAGCTGTTGCGTTTTGGCGGAAGAAATATTGGATCGGTGCTGCTGATTCCGTCATTGACTTTGTCGCACCACTTCCAAAATACTTTCTATATGCTTCATTCCATGTCTCACGGATATGATTTACTCGCTTTGGAGACATACTTATTGGATAGAACCAAGTTATTTCTGTTTGTTGCAAATCTCCCCCATTAGTGATTACCTTATTACGCAACATGAGCATCAAGCAATCAATAAACACCGAGATGTAGCGTTGTTCCAAGCCTTTGCCCCATTTGATATTATCCTTAGGAGTATCATTATAATCCAATCCCACTCGCTTATTGTAAGCGAAAGGAATATTCACCAATTCATAAGGCACTATTTTTTTGTTCCAATCTATTCCCTTGGCATGAGAGAGCACTGTTCTAGTAGGAAATTTAAACATTGAATCTTCGCCTAAAATAAATGGCAGAAAATCATATTCCTCTAGCCCTTCCTGCTCCAACAAGTCATTAAAAATATCATCCGATGAAGTTTGAAACATTTTTGCCAAAGGACAATCCTTTATTCCATAAGATAAGGCATGAGACTCTGACTCTCCATTTTTCATTACTTCCACATGCGTATTTGATGTCCCCAAATCAATGGCAATCTTAAACTGTTCTGTATTTTGCTGCACACTAAACTTAGGTATCAAGACTCCTTGATTCTCATTCGCATCCTTGAGCACTAAGTATTCAAAGTTATCTCCTTCTAATGAATAAGTCACAGCCTTGTAAGCATACTCGTTATTTTTATTACGGCATGCATTTGTTGTTTTGAGTTCATTCGTCCCTTTATGGAAAGAAAGATTATAATTACGCTTAAAAGTACTTACACAACAAACCTTATACAATGCGTCCTTCGGATTTGCAAATTGTATATTAGGCATTACAAAACCTGTAAAATCTGCCTCAACAATAGCTCCTTGATTACGAGAGGGGTCTGCTGCATTTCCGCCTCCATAATAAATCTTGGTGTATTCTACAAATCTAACACTACCATTTCCTTTGATTGGAATACGCAGATATACCTTTACACTTATATCATTGATATTCTCCATCTTAATCATGGTAGAACCATCTGCAAATGACCTTTGTAGTTCCTCTACTGTGAAGAACTCAAAAAATTTCTTCTTCAGAGGCAACAAATAGCTCTTCTTTGCATTTTGAGCCCCATCGTAATTACCATCAAAGAAATTGCTTTTATTCAACGTGTGAGGTACCTGAATGATATTGTCCTCCAAGAAATCGCCAATAGTTAAGTAAGGATAAATAGTTCCGTCATTTGGCAAACGTCTTTGAGACAAATCATTCTGCTCGTCAAAATAATCTGCACGATTATCTTTTCCCCACAACGCTGTAGTGTAATGGAGACCCGCATACATATTACCAGACTCTACAGGAAGAGCCAGTGGTACATGCGGAAGTTGTGCCTTTGTAATAATCTCAAAGTCACTTCCCTTTATTGGCTCGTTCAACTTTTTAAGAACTGGATAGCCCAACACCTCAACAATATTTATCTGCTGATCGAAAGAAATCTGAATGTTACTTTTCGCCAAAGGGTCTGAACTAGTTAAGCCCTTTAACTCATTTCTGAAATCAACATGCAACATTTTCAAAGTCGCCTGAAGATACTCATAGACCTCCGGGAATAAGTCGGCAAAATCAGGCACAGATTTGCTCAATACAAACCAAGACTTAATATAGTCCTTGTCTCGTTTATACAATGGCTGAAAATCGGAGTCAAAAGGTCTATCCTGACCAAAGTTTATCTCCCTAGACACATCATCCAGCTTGTTAGCCGTACTAAAAAAAAATGTTCTTGGAGACGTTGCGCCAATTACATCTAGCGCATTCAAACCATTCTTATAGTTTAAGATATAAATATCCTGCAACCTGTCGAAATTATAAGCCTTGGCATCCGACTGCATATATTTACGTAAAGCGTCGGCCAAGAAGCGATGGCCACTTTTCTCAGAATTCTCTAACTGGGAAATCTGAGACGAAGCATCCCATTTAATAATCTCTATTTTATCAGAAAACTTATCAATATTGAAAAAGATCTCGCCCACATCAAGAGTATCCGATACCATTTTGTGAAAAATCGTTTTTCCATCAAGATTGATTTTTTTGGTTTCCTTGTCTGGTTGACAGACACGCACAAAGGCAGTTTTCACCAGGTCTATCCTAGCAAACGGGGACGGAATAGAAGTAATCTCACTTTTCGACGATGCACCTTCAGGATCGTCAATACCATTCTTTCCGTCACGATTCTCGGAATTATATGGGAAAGAAGCGCTCTCGTGCCAATCGGTGAATGTGTTATCACCATTCTTATATAATCTAAATACCTTTGACATAACTAAAAATCGAATTTTTCTGATACTAATTGCTTTGTGGCCATATAATAAATCTCGAGAAGTTTATCCTTTGCTTCCTTGCTTCCTAATTTACTCACTTGACCATTGATACGATCAACGAACAAACTGTAATTAGATTTCAAACTTTTGACTTTGCGAGGAGTAATATTCGTCACTACGTCAAATGGCTTACTACCACATTCCAAGTTAAACAAGTCCAATGATCTCTTGTTTCTTTTCATCTCTGCTAGCCAGTCCAAGAATCTACCTTGAAAATCCTTTAAACTACACACAAACTGCGTTTGATACAAGTCATTGGTAAACTCTGGAACTTTTCCATTTGCAGCCAAATCACGCGTACTAATTGTTCCCCAAGCATGTTTAAAACAATTTGACATCAACACAAATTGCGTCAATGGCCTCCTAAGCATACTTGTGATTTCATCATAAAACGAAGTAAAAGACACGGCATCGCCTTCCTCTTTAATACCCAACTCTTTGTTAACAGTGGTAGGGCAAGTAGTTTTACTAAAGTCAACTATAGCCGTTGCCGCCAAGAACTCTATCAAATGTGCATCATTTTTCTGTTCTACTCCTCCCTCATAATTCTCATACGTGTTTTGGACATTATCACCCAGATAATAAAGTGCATTTATCTGATTGTTCTTGCTAATATTATCTTCATAATACGCCAAAGCTGATTTAGTTTTAGAGATAAAAGAAGAAGAGTCTATCTCGCTTTCGTCACTTGGTTTTAACTTAAAATAGGGCAAAACAGTTACCGCCCCTATCTCAGCATCATTGATAGCCTGAAAGTTGGGAAAGTCGTTGCCTGTTCGCAAAGTTTTTAGCAAGAGAGGGAAGCCACTTGCCCCTGTACCGCCAAAAATAGAACTAATGATAAATATTTTATCACCAACAGCGAACCCATTCGCAAATGTTTCAAAACCATCAGAGTTGACTATCTGATTAAGAACGACACTACCAATATTAGGGTTTCCCTTGAAACCAACATCCATTTTTGACCTTAGATTATTTTCCGAAAAAAGCAACTTTACCATTGCCTGGTTCTCTCTATTCATTGTAGAGACATCCATAAACTTTTGAAAACTCTTATCATCGGTATCTCTTATCTGCAATCTAAAACCAGAGACTTCTTGGCTAATCGTTGTCCTAAAGAACCTGTTCTTGTTAGAAGATGGGAAAGTTAAGTCCCGATGGATTCTAATATAGAGGTTCATCAAATCTACAGTTCTTGACAAATCCGCATTAGACTCATCTGGGTCTATAAAAATTGGCACTATTTCGTCTTGTCCTAACTGGACACCTGATGCCAACATCATAGTCAAAGAACGGAGTACTCGCGCTCCAGTTCCTCCAATACCAAAAACATATATTTTTGCCATAATAATATAACAGTTAGAATGGAGCGTTTGAAGAGTTCTTACTCCACCACTTCATTAATAAAGACAACATTATAAACACTAAAGCTGCTAATAACATATTGGCAAAACCGAAACACAACATATCTCCATAAGAGATATTAAGGTCATATTCTTTTTTAGTTGACGGGTCAATTCCTATCATATAGCCTAGATAGTAGTGACGAAGAACCCATTGCCAACCAACTAAAAAGTTCACCACTGCATTAGCACCCCAAAAGACTAGCCAACCCCACCATTTGGCCATTCTAGGGTGATCAATAATGTAATAGTACAACAAACACACAACTAACGTTGCACCTAACATGGTAAAACCAATAGGCACATACATGTTGGCCTGTTGATCAGGCGATACATTACCCCATAGATAATTTGCTAATTCAAGTCCGAACACATCTTCGAACCAGCAATAAATGCTGCCAAAGAATTCTCCCATAATACTTATCTTAATTGTTTTTAATTCTAAAATCGATTGTCGCCAAGTTCTGAACGTCTTTATAAGCATCGCTCAGTCCCATTATCAAGTACTTGATGCCAGTTGTTTTATCCATGTTTTTATGAATATCACGGCCACTGTCATCATTTTTCTTTTCAATCCAACTTGGCACCACTGGAGGAGTAAACAGGATAGACTCTCTGCAAGGATTGGTATTTGGGGAAACAGCAACAGTCAACACATGAGTATAATCCCCTCCTTGGCTTACTTTGACAACTCTACTTACACTAACATCTTTCGAACTTTTAGAGACATAATTATTAATAGACATCAAGACAGACTCCTCCTGAAGTGTTTCCGACATATCAACCATAAAATCAAAATCAAACTGACCATTACTATTAAGTTTTCCCTTTATTTTATGCTTGTTCAAAGGTGTAGCTACACTAAACGGAACAATAGTTGTTGTCGAATACGCCACATACTCATCATAACCATGTTGGATTGTTGACAAAGCGACCATCTTATTTAGTTGTCCTATCAACTTTTTATCTCCAACAACCCATATATAATAAGGTCGTTTACCTTCTATCGGCTCACCTCCCTTAGAATAGTAATACATACCATGATAAGATGAAAGTAACCGAATGACTTCTACTCCAAGGTTTGGATTCTTTTTCAAAGCTTTTACGAACGTGCGCGTAACATTTGTTTGCTTTACTCCAAAATAATTAACCGCATCACCTTGCGGAACATCTAAGATACAATCAGAAATGAACAAAGACACACTGTTTGGCGTTGTTCGTGCAACAACTTTGCTGATCATATCTGCTATATCAGAGTTAGTCCTGTTTCCACCACACTGAGCGAAACATTGAGGATTCAAAGAGTTCTCCAAATTAGAAATGCTTGACTTAAATGGAGAAACGATTGTATTAATATAATATAGTTCCGTCGTATCGACCTGAAGATCCAAAGCACTAACATAGCTTTTCACAGCATCTTTGAATTCCGACTTTTGCTGCATGTATCCATCCATGCTTCCGGAATTCTCCACATAAACCTTCAATTTTATTTTAGATGAATTTTTGGGGATAGCAACAGGCTCCCATTGTACGAAAATACTTTTATTTCCCGTACAGGTTACTATTGCAAGTATCACTATAAAAAGCACCACTATAGGTATAATTATTTTAGCCTTGCTTTGCATATCTTTTTTTTGTCCAAAAGGCCCCATTTTGGTATTAATTAATCCATGGTATATATACATGAAAAACGTGGAGCCAGTCTGTCGCTCGTTCCACGCTATTAAGGCCTTCGCATTGCCCTGTCTGTCCGAAACGAGCAACGCCGAAAGCCCCACGCCGATGTATATAATACAACCTTTCACCCCGTGACACTAAAGTCACAGAAGAAATAAGGCTGTATGCAAAATACACCTCATGAGACGTTCCCGTTGCTTTGTTTTTGACAGACACATGGAATTTGCGAAGTTCTAATAGCGTCAAAACCAAAGCGTACAGTTACGCCTTTATGTATACATGTCCACCCCACCTTAACCCATTTGGAGCTTTCAGCAAGGATAAGACATGGCAAAAGTAGCAATATTTTCTGAATTCACAAAAAAAATGAAAGGGAAATATTCTCCAGAGTGATTTATACACATTATATAATATAAAACACATTCAATTTCAGCTGCGAAAACAAAGCATCTGCATTTGTTTGCATCAAGACTTTACGTGTTAACAGATAGTTGACATGCCGTGTCAAAAACAACGTGGCAAGACTCCGCACCATTCAAATGCAACACCATTCCATACACAAAAAACGGCATTTCTTGCCAACATCAGCGCACGTATCACTCCATTTTCAGGCCGAGACAAATATTTCCCCACCTTTTGTGTGCATTTTTCCACGGGAATTATGTACCTTTGCAGCACACTAACAACAATGAGCCGAAACCTTATAAAATAAATAAAAATGCTGGAAAAGGAAAGACGCGAAGCTATCATACGCCTCATGAACGAGCAGGTAGTGCCCGCCGTGGGTTGTACCGAGCCGATGGCCGTTGCCCTCTGTGTGGCACGCGCCACGGAACTGTTGGGTCAGAGACCCGAGAAGATCAACGTATTGCTCTCGGGCAATATGCTGAAAAACGCCATGGGAGTGGGCATTCCCGGCACGGGCATGATCGGACTGCCCATCGCCATAGCCCTCGGTGCCATCGTTGGCAAGTCGGAGTACAAACTGGAGGTCATCAAAGACCTCACCCCTGAGACGCTGGCCGAAGGGAAGGAATACATCAAGGGCGACCACATCACGATCGGCCTGAAGAACCAGTGCTGCGACAAACTCTACATCGAGGTAGAGGTCACGGCTGGCGACCACCGTGCACAGGCCATCATCATGCACACTCACACCAACTTCACACATGAGGAGCGTGACGGCGAGGTGCTGCTCGACAAGACTGTGGCCGCAGCCGGCGAGCAGGGCACGCAAGCTCCGCAGCTGACGATGCAGATGGTATGGGAGTTTGCCACCGAGTCGCCGTTGGAGGAACTGGACTTCATCCGTGAGGCCCAGCGCCTGAACATCAACGCTGCCGAAGAGTCGCTCAAGGGCAACTACGGCCACTGCCTCGGCAAGACCATCGTGCGTCCGATGAGCCACGGCATCTTCGGCGACACCATCTACTCCCACATCATCGCCAAGACGGCCCTGGCCTGCGACGCGCGCATGGGTGGCGCGATGGTGCCCGTGATGAGCAATAGCGGCAGCGGCAACCAGGGCATCTGCGCCACCAATCCCGTGGTGGTCTTCGCACAGGAGAACAAGAACACGGACGAAGAGCTGGTACGCGCCCTCGCACTGAGCCACCTCACAGTCATCTACATCAAGCAGAGCCTCGGCCCGCTCTCGGCCCTCTGCGGATGCGTGGTAGCCAGCATTGGCGCCAGCAGCGGCATTGTCTATCTCATGGGAGGCAGCTACGAGCGCGCCTGCTATGCTGCCAAGAACATGATCGCCATCCTTACGGGTATGATTTGCGACGGCGCCAAGCCCAGCTGCTCTCTGAAGATCAGTTCCGGCGTCTCCGTCGCCGTCCTCTCGGCCACGATGGCTATGGAGGGACGCCACGTCACGGCGGCAGAAGGCATCATCGACGAGGATATCGACCAGTGTGTCCGCAACCTCACCCATATCGGCAAGGATGCGATGTCGGCCACTGACACGATGATCCTCGACATCATGACCCACAAGAAGCACTAAACCATCCTATCAATAAAATCCCCGCAAACGGATCATCCATTTGCGGGGATTTTGATTTTTTGTCGGTGTGCCAAGACTGTCGTCCTGGTACACCGCGTTTTTCTATGCGATGGGACGAGGCTTACTTCTTCAAGTCCTTCACGATGTCCATCGTGTCGCGAGCGATAACGATCTCCTCGTCGGTCGGGATCATCACCACCTTCACCTTAGAATCGTCGGCAGAGAGAATCTGCTCCTTGCCACGGACGTGGTTGCGCTCCTTGTCCATCTTCACGCCCAGGTACTCCATGTCCTGCAGGGAATCCCAGCGTACACCCTCCTGGTTCTCACCCACGCCAGCCGTCCAGACGATGATATCAACACCGTTCATGGCTGCTGCATAAGCACCAATGTACTTCTTGATACGGTAGTTGTACATCTTCAGAGCTAGATGAGCACGCTCGTTGCCTTCGAAGTCGGCCTGCTCCACCTCGCGCATGTCCGAGCTGATGCCCGTGATGCCGAGCACACCACACTTCGTGTTGAGCCAGTCGGCCATCTCCTGCGGCTTCATGTCGAGCTTCTCCATAAGGTAAGTCACGGCAGAAGGATCGATGTCACCCGAGCGGCCACCCATCATCACACCAGCCAGCGGGGTCAGACCCATAGAGGTATCGATGACCTTGCCATACTTCACGGCAGCGACAGAGGCGCCATTGCCGATATGGCAGGTGATAATGCGCTGTTTCGTGATGTCCACACCCAGGAACTCGCAGACACGCTGACTGACGTAGCGGTGGCTCGTTCCATGGAAACCGTAGCGACGCACGTGGTACTTCTCGTACAGGTCATACGGGATGGCATAGAGATAAGCGTAGGGCGGCATCGTGCTGTGGAAAGCATTGTCGAAGACCGTCACCTGCGGCGTGTGCGGCATAAGTGCGTTGACAGCACGGATACCACGCAAGTGGCCCAGGTTGTGTACCGGGGCGAGGTCGATCAGGCTCTCAATGCCCTTCTCCACCTCCGGCGTGACGAGGCAACTCTTCTCGAAGAGGTCGCCGCCCTGCACCACGCGGTGGCCGACAGCGTCGATCTCGTTGAGGTCCTTGATGGCGCCGATCTCCGGATCGAGCAGACACTTGAAGACCAGGGCCACACCCTCCTTATGGGTCGGCAGGTCGGCCATGATCTGCTTCTTGCTTCCATCGGCCAGCTTCACCTTGATAAAAGCCTCGTCGAGGCCGATACGCTCTACGCCACCCTGGGCAAGGACGCGCTCGCCGTCCATGTCGTAGAACTTGTACTTGATAGAACTGCTACCGCAGTTGAGAACCAATATTTTCATGTTCGCTAATTGATTAGTTCGTTGCGTTCTTGTACTTTAAGCCTTCTTGGCGTCCTGCGCCTGACAGGCGGTGATGGCCACCATATAGTAGATGTCATCTACCGAGCAGCCACGGCTGAGGTCGTTGACCGGACGTGCGATACCCTGGAGGATCGGGCCGATAGCCACGGCACCACCCAGACGCTGCACGAGTTTGTAGCCGATGTTGCCCACCTCGAGGTTGGGCACAACGAGCACGTTGGCCTTGCCAGCCACCGAGCTTCCCGGCGCCTTCTTCGTAGCCACGGCGGGCACGAGGGCTGCGTCGGCCTGCAGCTCACCATCGACATGGAGCTCAGGATACTTCTCGTGGGCGATGCTCACGGCGTCCTTCACCTTGTCGATCACATAGACGCTCTTGCCCGTCTCCTTGTTGATAGCATCCTTGGCGCTGCCCTTCGTGGAGTAGCTCAGCATGGCGATATACGGCTCGGTCATGCCCGCCACGCTATGCGCCGTCTGCGCCGTCGTGTAGGCGATCTGCGCGAGCTGGTCGGCGGTAGGATTCGGCGTGACGGCGACGTCGCCCATCACGATCACACCATCGTTGCCCATTGCCTTCTCGTGGGTGAGCAGGAGCATGGCTCCACTGACGCAAGAGATGCCCGGTGCACACTTGATGATCTGCAGGGCGGGACGCAAAGTCTCTCCCGTGGTTGACAACGCACCCGAGATCTGGCCGTCGGCCCCCTCGGTCTTGATGATCATGCAGCCCAGATAGAGGTTGTTCTCCGTCACCAGCTTGCGGGCCTGCTCGATGGTCATGCCCTTCTTCTTGCGCAGCTCAGCAAGCTTCTCGGCATACTCCTCACAGCGGGGATTGTTCTTCGGATCGACAATAGTAGCCTTGTCGATGTTCTTCAGTCCCCACTCCTCGGCCTCCTTGCGGATGTTCTCCGGATTGCCGATCAAGATAATGTCGGCCAGTCCGTCCTGCAATGCACGGTCAGCAGCCTTCAACGTGCGTTCCTCCTCGGCCTCCGGCAGCACGATGCGCTGCTTGTCGGATTGGGCGCGAGCAACAATTTGCTTTAATAAATCCATGGTTTTTAAATTATGATTGAGATGTTTCGTTCTCCTTAACCAAGGGCAAAGGTATGGAAAATTTTTCACATTCAAGTAAAGACTGCGTTTTTTTTCACAAGATATTCACAAGAAAGGTTTTCCCGCTTCTTTCTTCGTGCGCCCTATGGAAGGGCGTTTCGTAGCCGAAAGGACTTTTCCACCCATCATTTCCGACAAATCATGCAGGAATGTCGGGGAAAAGTAGTACTTTTGCCACAGTTAAACCAAAACATAGATATCTATGAAGATTGCTGTTTTCTGCTCCGCCAACGACGAGATCGATCCGGAATACTTCCGTTTGACGACTCAGTTGGGTGAATGGATGGCCCGCGAAGGCCACACCCTTGTCTTCGGCGGATGTGATTCTGGACTGATGGAGTGTGTGGCCCGTGCCGTCAAAGACCAGGGCGGGCGAACGATCGGTGTTATCCCGTCCATCGTCGAGCAGGGCGGACGACGCTCCCGTCACCTCGACGTCGAAATACCATGCGACGACCTTTCCGACCGCAAGTCGCTGCTCATGGACCAGGCCGATGCCTTCATCGCCCTGCCCGGTGGCATCGGCACGCTCGACGAGATCTTCACCGTGGCAGCCTCCAAGACCATCGGCTACCATGGGCGCCCCGTCATCCTCTTTAATATCAATGGTTGCTGGGACGCGCTGACCACCCTGCTGGACGACCTTCAGCAGCGCGGACTCATGCGCGGAAGCTGGCGCTCCCACTTCATCGTGGCCGGCTCCCTCGACGACATACAAAAAGCATTATCCTAACTTCCTCAACAACTATGGACTCATATCTTCCCAAAAGCTACCCCTCCCTGATGGAAGGGAAAAAGATCCTCTATGTCCACGGCTTCCTCTCCGCAGGATCCACCCACACTGCCGATGTGCTGCGGCAGTTCATGCCCCGTGCCACGGTCCTGGCGCCCGACCTCCCCGTCCATCCTGCAGAGGCAATGACCCTGCTCAAGGAGACTGTGGAGAGCGAACGTCCCGACCTGATCATTGGCACCTCCATGGGAGGCATGTACACGGAGATGCTCTACGGCTTCGACCGTATCTGCGTCAATCCCGCCTTCGAGATGGGGGCTACGATGAGCGAGCATCAGATGATGGGGAAACAGACATTTCAAAATCCTCGTCAAGACGGCGTACAGGAGATCATCGTCACCAAGGCGCTGGTCAAGGAGTATCGTGAGATGACGGAGCACTGCTTCTCGCAAGTCACCGCCGAAGAGCAGCAGCGCGTCTTTGGCCTCTTCGGCGACGAAGACCCCATCGTCCACACCTACGACCTCTTCCTTCAGCACTACCCACAGGCCATCCACTTCCACGGTGAGCACCGCCTGGTGGAGAAAGCCATCTACCACTATATCATCCCCATCGTCCGCTGGATCGATGACCGACAGACCGGGCGCAACCGCCCCACCGTGCTCATCCACTGGGACACACTGGCCGACGCCTACGGCCAACCGAAATCGAGTCTCCACAAAGCCTACGAACAACTGCTGGAGCACTACAATGTCCACTTTGTCGTACCGGCTCCCACCTGCCATCCTGACCAACTGGCATCGCAGCAGGCTTGGATTGAGCGCGTCTTCAGTGCACCAGCCTGGAACCGCGTCATCTTCGCCAACAACCTGCAGCTACTCTATGGCGAATACCTCATATCCTCGTCCGAAACGCCCGATTTCATCGGCACTTCCCTGCGCTTCGGCAGCGACGAACTGAAGACCTGGGAGGACATCATTGTCTTCTTCGACCGACTGGGAGGACAATAGGGATCCGTCAAGCAATGTTGAGACGACAGAAGATCACATGGAGTATATTACGGCGCAAGACCTATACCAACGGATAGAGGAAGCCCTGGCAACGGAAGCGCAGGGCGTGGCGAACCACATCCTGCACGATACCCTCGTACTTTGTTGTCACGAGGGTCTTCGCCATACGCGACATGCCTTCGGCAACCTTAGTTCGCAGGTGGACTATCTCTGCCGCGATCGTCACATGGCATCACAAGACGTGCTCGCCATCCAGCGAATGCGCCGTCATAGCAATAGCGACGAACCCCTCTCACCAGAGGACCTGGGCTACGACTGCCGTGCACTGGCGTTGTTTGTCTCCGCCGTATTCCAAACTTCTGTCCCAGCCTCGTTGGTCGGGCGCATTCCCGCTACGGGAAGAGCAGCCCAGGGCAACCCCATCAGCAGTTACACCTACCTCCGCTGCGTGGTGCGGTCGTTCGACGACGAGACCATCCATGCCACCGTTGTCAACCAAGACTGCGACGAGGAGTTGGTAACAATCGACTACCGCCACACGCCCGACTACATCGACTTTTCCTATCTCACCCGCATTCTACAGGAGAGCATGACGCTCAACCTCCTCGACTGCCATCGGGAGGATGAGCGCTTGATCCCGGGCCTCATCATCGTCGAACCCGACTATCTACTGGACATCTCCGCCATCGCCTCCTGCTTCGAGGACTACGGCCACCACCCTTTGCTCTTCACGCTCCACCGGCTGAAAGAACGGCAGAACAGCAAACACATCTTGCTCGGTAACTTCGCTGGGAGTGCCCTCGACGACCTTATCAATCATGTCAAATACCGTTTCGCCGACACGCTGCAACGCAATTTCCGCGAGAAGGCTATCGAGTACGCCTGCTGCCCCGACTTCGACCCCAGCGAGTTTAAAAAGCTTGCCGAGTCGCAAGTAAGCAACATGCAGGCAGTCGTTGCCGAACTCTTTGGCAGATATAATAAGGAGAAGGCTATCCTCGAACCGAGTTTCATCTGCGAGAAATTGGGTATCCAAGGACGCGTCGACCTCATGACAACCGACTTGCGACTACTTGTGGAGCAGAAATCGGGACAAAACTACTTCCTCAAGCGCCACACGCGCAACCGCTATGGTTCGCTTCATGTCGAGAAACACTACGTCCAGGTGTTGCTCTACTTCGGCGTCTTGAGCTACAATTTCGGCCTCAGCCCAAAACATGCCGACATCTATCTGCTTTACTCAAAATACCCGCTGCCCGACGGTCTGATGCAAGTGGAGCCGCTCAGAAAGCTCCTACGCGAAGCACTGAAGTATCGCAACCAAGTGGTCGCCTTGGAGTATTGGATGGCATTCCACGGACTGGAGCGCATTCTCCCGCACCTTCACGTCTCTACGCTCAACACGGAGCACCTCGACGACTACTTCTTCCATGCATACCTACAACCTCAGATCGAGGCCGTTACTACGCCGCTACAAACGATGAAACCGCTCGAAAGAGCCTATTTCTGCCGTATGATGCGCTTTGTGATGCGGGAGCAGATCGTCGCCAAGGTTGGCGCACAGGAGGGTGTGGGTTCGGCAGGTGCCGACCTATGGAACATGCCACTAAGCATGAAGCGAGAGACAGGCAATATCTTTACCCGTCTGCGCATCGTTGACAAAAAATCGGATGGCACGGGAGGCTACGACACCTTCACGCTCCTTATCCCCAAACAAGAGGACGACTTCCTGCCTAACTTCCGACGGGGAGACATGGTCTATCTCTACGCCTACGACCAAGACAAGGCTCCAGACGTGAGGCGTAGCATACTCCACAAGGGTACGCTCCAGGAGATCACACCCACCCAGCTCGTCGTCCATCTCAACGACGGACAGCAGAACCCACATATCCTCCAAGTAGATGACGACAAGCGGTGGTACTGCCTTGAGCATGCGGGCAGCGACATCGGATCTACCTCGGCAATGGGCGGGCTCTACACCTTTATCACGGCACCTGAGGCACGCCGCGACGTACTACTCGCAAAGCGACCTCCCATGGCAGACAAAACCCTGCGATTATCCCAAAGCTACAATAAAAACTACGATGAAATCGTGGAAAAAGCAAAGCAGGCGCAGGACTACTTCCTACTTGTAGGTCCTCCTGGTACGGGCAAGACCTCGATGGCGCTTCAGTATCTGGTGCGCGAACTGATCCTGCTGTCCACTCCCGAGAGGCCTACTGGTGGCAATGGGTTGTTGCTATCCTACACCCACCGCGCCGTGGACGAGATCTGCGGCATGCTTGTGGACAACGACATCGACTTCATCCGTTTGGGTAGCGCCTACAGCTGCGACCCACGGGACCAGTCCCACCTACTGAGCGAGCGACTGACGGCGCGGCCTACCCTGTCGGCTATCAAGGCGATCATCGACCAGACTTCCCTCATCGTGGCTACAACGAGCACCCTTGCGGCCCGCCCCTTCCTCTTCCAGGTGAAGCACTTTGATGTGGCGATCATCGATGAGGCAAGCCAGATCCTCGAGCCCAACCTCATGGGCATCCTCGGAGCTCACTGCAACGGACGCTGCTGCATCGACAAGTTTGTGCTGATTGGCGACCACAAACAGTTGCCTGCCGTCGTGCAGCAGGATGCCGCCGAATCAGTCGTAGAGGAGCCCATCCTCCAGGACATCCAGCTTACCGACTGCCGCCACTCGCTCTTCGAACGGCTTATCAACACGGAACGAGCAGCTAAAAGGGCCGATTTCATCGGCATCCTACGTCGCCAAGGGCGCATGCATCCAGAGATAGCCGACTTCCCCAACCGTCGGTTCTACGAGCGCGAAAACCTTCTCTGCGTCCCGCTGCCCCACCAGTTGGAGGACACCATCTACCCACCCGTGCCCTCCTCCGCTCAGCAGACCTTGTCGCCCCTGGGCCGTCTGCTCATGGAAAACCGTCGTCTCTTCTTCCCGTCCAAAAACTGTAGGCAGGCGGGAGTGAGCGAGAAAGTAAATACGGAGGAGGCACGCATCGTGGCACAACTGCTCAAGACCATCCACACGCTCTCCGGATCGAGTTTCGACCCGTCCAAAACCGTCGGTGTCATCGTGCCTTACCGCAACCAGATAGCGATGATACGGCAAGAAATCAATCGTCTGGACATTCCCGGCCTCATCCCCATCAGCATCGACACCGTGGAGCGATACCAGGGGTCTCAGCGCGACATCATCATCTACTCCTTCACCGTCCAAAACCGCTACCAACTCGACTTCCTAACCAGCAACTGCTTCGTGGAGGACGGCAAAGTGATTGACCGCAAACTCAACGTCGCCCTAACGCGAGCCAGAAAACAACTGATCATCACGGGCAACGAGGCCATCCTGCGTCAAAACGCCCTCTTCAAAGACCTCATCGACGACATGCCTCGCCATGAGATCTAAGTCTTCTCCTGCTTATTCTGTAGGTTTGACCACAGCTCGCCACTCCATAAACTGCTTGGTCACCTCCCCGTCATGATGGTCGAGGAAGAGACTGTGACCCGTGTCGAGGGTGGCGATAGCCTGCATGTCCTCTGCGTCGAGCTCGAAGTCAAACAGGCTCAGATTCTCCTGCATCCGTTCCTTATGGACGGTCTTCGGGATGATGATCACATCGTTCTGCAACAACCAGCGCAGCGCCACTTGCGCCGCCGTCTTGCCGTGCTTCTCTCCGATCTGTGTAAGGGTCGGATTGGAGAACAGTCCGTTGGCACCCTCTGCCAAAGGAGCCCACGCCATGAGACGCGTACCCAACTCGTCCATAAATCTGCGTGTCTCGCGCTGCTGGTCGAAGACATGCGTCTCCATCTGATTGACCATCGGTGCAATCTCCATGTTGGAGGCAAGGTCAACCAAATGGTCAGGGAAGAAATTGCTCACGCCGATGGAACGGAGCTTGCCGGCCTTGTAGGCCTTCTCCAAGTCACGATAGGCTCCATAGCGATCGCAGTAAGGCTGGTGAAGGAGCATGAGGTCGATGTGGTCCGTCTGCAGCTTGCGCAGACTCTCGTCGATGCTCTTCATGGTCTGGCCCTCGCCATAATTGGAATGCCACACCTTTGAAACAAGGAATAGATCATCACGGCTTATGCCACTCTTTCTCCACGCGCTGCCCACAGCCTCCTCATTGAGATAAGCCTGAGCCGTATCGATCATCCGATAGCCCACATTGATGGCATCCACCACCAGAGCCTCACACTCCTCAGGCTCCACCTGATAAACACCATATCCCACCTGTGGCATTTCCACGCCATTGCTTAACTTGATTGTTTCCATATTCTTCTGTTATTGGTTACTGTCAATTGCATAAAAGAAGCGCCCATTGCCTTCACCTGCAAAGGTATGCATTTTTCCGCAAACGACACATTGAGAGCTATCTGTTTCAGATATTTTTTACTAAAGTATCACTGTCTTGGAATGGAATATCTTTGGAATGGACTATCATCGCAGTACAGCATTGAGAATCAACCATCAATTGGCAGAAAGTTTGTTTCCTCCCGAGGTTGCAAAAATTTCTTCCCGAGAAACACAGTTTTTACATGACGGTTACTCCGGTTACTTTCGGTCTTTTTGGGGGGCATCCGAAGAATACATGATTAGGCTTTGCACACGCCTCCGACAACCGAACGATCTACACCTTAGACCGAGGGTTGAGTCGATCACAGAAGAATATGCCACGATGATAGGTGCAAGCGCATTCACCGTTCTTTCATCGTCAACATTCGCTACATCGATTATAATAGTTCTTCTTGTTTTAAAATATCTTAATATTCCACTTTGTGCTCAATGTTTATTTGGCTGTATGTGTCGAAAAGTGTAGCTTTGCATTGACGTCATGTGTCAGAAAGTGTAAACTCTCGATGTTGTCATGTGTCGAAAAGTGTGACAATCTGACTATTTCATGTGTCTAAACGTGTAAAGATATGAAGAGAAAGATATATGCTAAGCTTGTGGAATGGAAGAATCAAGAGCATCATAAGCCGTTGATATTAAACGGAGTAAGACAATGTGGAAAGACTTATATTCTTAAAGAATTCGGTCAAGCAGAGTTTGATAATCTTGCTTATGTAAGTTGCGATAGGAATGATAACCTGCAAGCCATCTATGAAGGCGACTTCGATACGGCGAGAATCATTCGAGGGTTAAGTGCTTTGACTGGCGTGGATATAGTCCCTGGCAAAACCCTTATATTCTTGGATGAGGTGCAAGCATTTCCACAGGCGTTGGAAGCTTTGAAGTATTTCTGCGAAGATGCTCCAGAGTATCATATTGTGGTGGCTGGTTCGCTGTTGGGGGTTGCCCTGCATGCAGGTGTGTCATTTCCCGTAGGCAAGGTTCAGACAATGCGTCTATTCCCCATGGATTTTGAAGAATTTCTTATGGCTATGGGAGAGGACCGGCTGCTCAAGCTGATGCACAGCAAGGATTATGCATTGATGAATGCGTTCCACGAAAAACTAAAAGACTATTTGCGTCAATACTATTACGTGGGCGGAATGCCTGAAGTTGTGAAGATGTATGTGGAAAACAAATTGCTCGGCCAAGTGCGCACTATTCAGAACGAAATTCTCTCCAATTATGCAAGCGACTTCTCCAAGCATGCTCCTGCACAGGAGGTGCCTCGCATAGATATGGTATGGCAGTCCATACTCGGTCAGCTTTCGAAAGAGAATAAGAAGTTTGTCTATGGGGTATTGAAGAAGGGTGGCAGAGCCAAGGAATTTGAGTTAGCCATACAGTGGTTAGTGGATGCCGGTTTGGTTTATAAAATAACTAAGGTGACAAAGCCTGAGTTGCCGTTGAAGTTTTATGAAGACTTGTCGGCATTCAAGTTGTATCTGTGCGATTGTGGACTGATGGGAGCTATGGCTGATACCGCAGCAAAGGATGTGTTGCTTGGAGATAACGTATTCACGGAGTATAAAGGAGCGTTCACTGAACAGTATGTTCTTCAGCAGTTGCTTGCATCGGGTATTACCCACATCTATTATTACAGTTCTGATACTTCTCGTATGGAAATGGATTTCCTTGTTCAGCATGACGGGGCATTATTGCCTATAGAAGTAAAAGGCGGTACAAGCATCAAAGCCACCTCATTGCATAACTATCTTAAGGCGCACCCTGACATATCTGCCATCCGTTATTCTATGTTGCCTTATCGTCAACAAGAGAATATCTCCAACATGCCGCTTTATGGAGCCTTTCTGCGTTCATAATGTTGTGTGAAACCATTGCTGTTGCTTCCTCGTCTCTTTTCGTGCAAGCATCTTAAAGTTGATGTTTTAGAAGACAATATTTGCATTTCTGATGCTCAATAATTAGGTTCTTCCGGAAAATGGAGTGACTCGACGTGGACACATAGAAGACAACTTGAACAACTTTTACAACAAGTAACAACTCTTTCGATAAGCCATGAGCAGAACTGAGCTTGCTCAAGTTATGCCATGGCAAGAAAGAGTGCCATGTAATGGAACAGCTTCGCGCGATCATCGACTCTTCGAGGCCCATGCTGACCAAGGGTTGCTGCAAGAGAAACAACTATGAACAAAACCTATCACTCGATTTTCCGGATGAACCAAAATTACTCCATGATCGGAAAAAATCCTCCAAAAGGAATGAGCTTCTCAGATTTTATTTGTACTTTCGCCGTGTCATTCGAAGATTTTGCTATACCTGTTTTTGCAGCACTAAGGTAGGTAAGAATCCGACATGACAAAAGGATTTGGACAACTTTTTGTTGCTCAGACACTTATAAAAAACACTATCTCACAGTGCTGCAGCAATTAGGAATAATATCAACCTATGCTATACACATTTTCATCAGCACACCTCGCTGCTATTCGCGAGGCTCACAACAACCTTAGAACGCTGAGGCATTTAGTCCCCGTACTGGACAAAGATGGCGAACCGTATTATAGCGGCGGTGAGTCTTCCGTCGTGTTCAAGATGAAGGACGAGCAGACCGGGAAGTGCTATGCCCTCAAGTGTTTCACCGAGGAGCAGGAAGGACGCGCGGAGGCATACCGTCAGATAGAAGAGGAGTTGAAATTTGTCGATTCACCTTATATCACTTCTGTGAAATATTTGGAAAAGGAGCTCTTTGTCGATAGCAACAGTGAAGACAACGAGCATTCCGTGCTGCTGATGGATTGGATTGAGGGCAAAACTATGGAGGCATACATTAACGCTTACTTTATGGACGGTCACGCTATGGCGATGCTCTACTACCAGTTCTGCAAGATGGTGGATTGGCTTCGTTCGCAGTCATTTGCGCATGGCGACATCAGGCTCGACAACATCATAGTGCGTCCCAATGGAACGCTCACCCTCGTTGACTACGACGACATGTTTTTGCCAGCTATGAAAGGGCGGAAGTCCCCAACGATCAGTACTAAGAACCTCCCCCATCCCCTTCGCACCATAGACGACTTTGGCGAAACGACCGACGATTTTGCCTTGGTCTCCATTGCCCTCTCGCTCAAAGCCATCTCTCTTGACTCGTCTCTGCTTCAGAACTACGGAGCATCCGACCGTTTACTTTTCGCCCCCTTCGAATATTTTGACTTGAGCATGAGGAATAACTTTGCTCCCCTGCAAGATTTATTAAATGCCGCAGAGGATGAATTTGGTGTAAAATATAGCAAGGATTGGAAAAGACTGCTTAAAGCACCCCAAAATTTAGAAGGCGAGTATTCTATCAGAGAAGGAGCGAAAGTGATTGAGAAAGAAGCTTTTTCCGAATGCAATTCTCTCAAAAGTGTTATCATTCCAAATAGTGTCACAATTATTGAGGATTGGGCTTTTCTAGGTTGTTGTTCACTTAGAAGTATCGATATTCCCGATAGCGTCACCAAAATAGGCGTTAGCGCTTTTTCTGGTTGCAGTTCTCTCATGAGCATCCACATGCCAGACTCGGTAACAAGTATTGGATATAACGCTTTTGAAGGATGTATTTCCCTCAAAAACATCCACATTCCAGATTCGGTAACAAGTATTGGAAGCAACGCTTTTGAGGAATGCGTTTCTCTCAAAAGCATCATCATTCCAGATTCGGTGACAAGAATTGAAGGATGGACTTTTTACTATTGCAAGTCCCTCAAAAGCATCATTATTCCAGACTCTGTGACATCTATTGGGGATAGTGCTTTTTCCGATTGTAAATCCCTCATAAACATCAACATTCCAAATGGTGTAACGAGTATTGGAGATAGCGCTTTCTCCAATTGTCATTCTCTTACAAGCGTTACCATTCCAAGCAGTGTAATAGCTATTGGCACGAATCCATTTTGTGGATGCCCAGCTGATTTGAAGAACGAGTCAAAAGCCTTCATATATGAACACAATGTTTTATTCAACAAAGATAAGACAACACTTATTTCGTATAGAGCAAAAGAAGCGAACTACGTCATTCCTGACAGCGTGACAAGTATTGGAGAATGTGCTTTTTTAGAGTGCAATTCTCTCACAAGCATCATTATTCCAGACAGCGTAACAAGTATTGGGGTGTGTGCTTTTGCTCAATGTAATTCCCTAACAAGTATCAACATTCCAGACTCTGTGACAACCATCGCGAATCATGCTTTTGCCATTTGTATTTAGAGCCTTATAATTAACCATAACTTACTATGACTAACTAACCATAAATCCTTGATTTTCAATACTCTTTGATTTTTAACACTTTCTGAGTGCTTTTTGGCAGTTCCCGATTTTCCACATATTTTTGCAGCGTATTTCTACCGTGGAGAGTTTGCGGAGCTTTTATTTTGTCATATCGTGAACGTAGTTTACAATGATTTACGAGTGGTTACGATGGAGGACAGATTTGAAGCTGATAGGCAAAAAGCATTATATCGTGGACTGGGTTGACAAAGGTTGTCAATGGTTCA
>ULSZ01044120.1_pt1 | contig 47623 bp, 73 predicted proteins | sample 1957151 | NCBI WGS metagenome assembly ULSZ01 (sample SAMEA4835721, study PRJEB28245) | human gut metagenome | biome: gut microbiome; material: fecal sample | place: Denmark | collected 2008
CAGGCTCATTTTGTATATGCAACGTTAATTTAATTGACGATAGTGCTGTATCGTTACCAAGCGTAGCGGTGTAATCGGTACCATGCTATCGTCATATTATATTGAAATAAAAATCCCCCAACCCGCTTAAGAAAGTAGGTTGGGGGATTATTTCTTCTGTCACAGTCTTCGTTCCTATCCTGATTTATTCAGGTTTCCCTGATTTCTTCAGTAAAGGGGCGAGGAACTTGTAGGTATATCCCTTCTGCTGCTTCACCATTTCTTCTGGTGTACCGGCAAAGAGGAGCTGACCGCCGCCTCGTCCACCTTCCGGACCCATGTCGATGAGCCAGTCGGCGAGTTTGATGACATCGAGATTGTGCTCGATGATAATGACCGTGTTGCCACGATCTACCAGTTTCTGGAGTACATCCATCAGGATGCGGATGTCTTCGAAATGCAGACCGGTTGTCGGTTCATCGAGAATATAGAGCGTCTTGCCCGTATCACGCTTCGAGAGTTCGGTAGCCAGTTTTACGCGCTGACTTTCACCGCCAGAGAGGGTAGTGGAACTCTGTCCTAACCTGATGTATCCGAGACCTACATTCTGTAATGCCTTGATTTTCTGCAGTATCTGAGGAACATTCTCGAAGAAATCTACCGCCTGGTTGATGGTCATGTCGAGAACATCGGCGATGCTCTTTCCCTTGTATCTTACCTCCAGCGTCTCGCGGTTGTAGCGTTTGCCGTGGCATACCTCACAAGGTACGTAGACATCTGGCAGGAAGTTCATTTCGATGGTCTTATATCCGTTACCCTTACATTCCTCGCATCTTCCACCTTTCACATTGAAGGAGAATCTGCCCGGCTTGTAACCGCGGATCTTTGCCTCGGGAAGTCCTACGAAGAGCGAGCGGATATCGCTGAACACGCCTGTGTAGGTAGCTGGATTGCTGCGAGGCGTTCTGCCAATAGGACTCTGGTCTACATTCACTACCTTGTCAATATTCTCGATACCCTCGATGCTCTCGTATGGCATCGGTTTCTTGAGCGAACGGTAGAAATGCTGCGAGAGGATAGGCTGGAGGGTCTCGTTGATGAGAGTAGATTTGCCTGAGCCGCTGACACCCGTTACGACAATGAGTTTGCCAAGTGGAAAATCAACATCCACCCCCTTGAGGTTGTTGCCCGTAGCTCCGTGAATGGTGATATGCTTGCCGTTGCCTTCTCTGCGGAGAGCAGGCACCTCAATAGCCATCTTTCCGTTGAGATACTGGGCGGTGATGGTATCGGTCTTGAGCATCTCCTGGGGAGTGCCCTGGAAGACGACTTCACCTCCCTTGCGTCCCGCCTTCGGACCGATATCTACAATCCAGTCGGCAGCCCGCATCATATCTTCATCGTGCTCCACCACAATAACGGTATTGCCCAGGTCGCGAAGTTCCTTCAGACTGTTGAGCAGACGTTCGTTGTCGCGCTGGTGCAGACCGATGCTCGGCTCATCGAGGATATAGAGCACATTGACCAGCTGGCTACCAATCTGAGTAGCCAGACGGATGCGCTGGCTCTCGCCACCCGAGAGAGAAGCTGACTGGCGGTTGAGCGAGAGATAATTGAGTCCCACATCGAGGAGGAAGGTAACGCGTGAGCGCAACTCCTTGATGATTTCGTGGGCCACCTTCGCTTTCATCGAAGGCAGATGCTGTTCCACTTCTTCGAGCCAATCGCGCAGTTCATCGATGTCGAGACTGGCTACTTCGGATATATTCTTATCCCAGATCTTGAAAGAGAGCGATTCTTTTTTGAGTCGCAAACCATGGCATTCAGGACATTCGATGGTAGAGATAAACTGGTCGGCCCATTTCTTGCCCGCCGCACTCTCGTCATCCTCCATCACCTTCTGCAGGTAGTCGATGATGCCATCGTAGGCGCAGAAATAGTCGGTAGAGGTATGCACCTTTTCCTTCTCAATCTTCACGTTTTCGAGCGAACCATAGAGAATTTCCTGCATGGCATCGCCCGGAATCTCACAGATAGGTGTCTTCAGGTTGAGGTCATACTTGCTGAGCAATGATTCTATCTGCCAGAAAATCATCTGGTTCTTGTATTTGCCGAGCGGAGCGATGCCGCCTTCATGGATGCTGAGTTTATCATCGGGAATTACCTTCTTGATATCAATCTGGTTCACCTTTCCCAGACCCTTGCAATGCGGACAGGCACCTTCGGGAGAGTTGAAGGAGAACATGTTAGGAGCTGGATCCTGGTAGGCGATACCCGTTACAGGGTCCATGAGACGCTTGGAGTATGTCTTGGCCTCCTTGGCACCTTTCTCAAGAACCATTACCATGCCGTCGCCCTGTTTCATAGCCGTTGCCACACTCTTGCGGATGCGTTCCTCATCTTCTTCCTTCACCACCAGTTTATCTACCACAGCTTCTATATTGTGGTTCTTGTAGCGGTCGGTTTTCATATTGGGAACGATTTCGAGGATGTTGCCGTCGAGTCGCACGTAGAGATACCCCTTTCTGCGCATACTTTCGAAGAGTTCGCGATAATGACCCTTGCGCTGGCGTACGAGGGGAGCGAGCAGGAAGATAGCCTTGCCCTTATAATCGCTGAGAATCATGTCGATGACCTGTTCCTCGGTATATTTCATCATCTCCTCGCCACTCTGATAGCTGTATGCAGTACCGGCGCGGGCATAGAGCAGACGGAGATAGTCGTAAATCTCGGTGGTAGTGCCCACGGTAGAGCGGGGATTCTTGTTGGTGGTTTTCTGTTCTATGCTGATGACCGGACTCAATCCCGTAATCTTATCAACATCCGGGCGTTCCATGTTACCCAGAAAGTTGCGGGCATAGGCAGAGAATGTTTCGATATATCTGCGCTGACCTTCGGCAAAGATGGTGTCGAAGGCCAGTGAACTCTTGCCCGAACCCGAGAGTCCGGTAATCACGGTGAGGGAATCACGCGGAATCTCCACATCTATGTTCTTGAGGTTGTGGACCCGTGCGCCCCATACATTTATCTTTTCTTCTGAATTCATATTCCAATTCTGCTAATTGCTGTTTGCCTAATAGTTACTGTTCTGCTCTTCGGTATAACCTCTGAGCAGGTTGACATCACGTTTGATGTTATACATAACGCCATCTGCCCCCTTCGCCTTGACGAGACAGAAGTAGACACCCTCCTTGACCGGTTTCCCGTGGTAGGTGCCATCCCATCCCGTGGCAGGGTCGGTCCATTCATAGAGTTTCTGTCCCCACCTATTATATATATAGGCGTGGAATTCTTCGATATTCCGGTAACCATCCTTGGGCTTATAGATGTCGTTGATGCCATCGCCATTTGGAGAGAAGGCATTCGGCATGAGAAGAGAACTGACCTTGGTCGTCTCTTCTGTGTTGTCCTCCTCGTCGTTGACTTCCTGAGCGTGTAATTGACACGTCAAAAGTGGCAACATGATGCAAAGTAATGCTATTTTTCGTCTCATTTCTAAAATAATTTGTGCAAAGATAATAAAAAGATGAGAGATATTGCGTCAGATGCAAGATTTTTTGTATTTTTGCAGATGAAAACATGAAATATTTGAAGATATCGTTAAAAAAATCTTGAGATATGAGACAAAAAATGAGATATTTCCTGCTGTTCGTTGGGCTTCTGCTCAGTGTCAGCATTAGCGCGCAGACTGTAAAATGGCGCGACATTTACACAGTTAAGAAGAAAGATACCATCTTTGGTATCGCCAATAAATATGGATTGAGCCTTCCTGAACTGATGGATGCCAATCCGGAGATGAAGCGTGAGGGATACATGCTGCAGAAGGGAGCTACGCTCTTTATTCCATACACCAAAGACCAGAAGAATCCTAATCAGGTGAACGGTCAGAAGTCGGGGAATGGGGCGACGGTTCAGAAAACTGCTACAGCTCCGGCAACCTCAAAGGCTGCAGTTGCCAGAAATGCGGTAAAGGTAGGCGTGATGTTACCTTTGCATAATGTTGATGGCGACGGCAAGCGAATGGTGGAGTATTACCGCGGTTTGCTGCTGGCTTGCGAAACCCTGAAGCAGCAGGGCGCCGATATAGATGTGCATGCCTGGAACGTTCCTATTGATGCTGATATCCGGAATACACTCTTGCAGGAGGGCGCTAACCAATGCGACATCATCTTTGGTCCACTTTATACCAAGCAGGTGGCTCCGCTGACCAACTTCTGCAAGAACTACGGCATCAAAATGGTGATTCCGTTCTCTATCAGCGGAGATGATGTAGAAAGAAACAAAGAGATTTTCCAGGTTTATCAGAGCGATGATGCACTGAATGATGCGACCATCAAGGCATTCCTGGGCCGTTTTACCAATGTGCATCCTATCTTTGTAGACTGCAATGATTCTACTTCGAGAAAGGGCAACTTTACGTTCGGTCTGCGCAAGGAACTGGAACGCAGGAAAATCAATTATAGCATCACCAATGTGAATTCAAGTATCGATCAGTTTGCCAAGGCTTTCATGCCTTCCAAGCAGAATGTGATCATCCTGAATACGGGACGTTCGCCACAGTTGACTCAGGTATTGAACAAGCTCGACGAATTTGATGCGAAGTATCCGGGTGCAGCCATCTCTCTCTTCGGCTATACCGAATGGCTGATGTATGCCAAGTATAATCTGGAAAGATTCTATAAGTATGATACTTATATCCCTTCCACCTTCTATTATAACCCGAACTCAGCACAGACCAAGGCGCTTGAGAGCCGTTATGAGCGATGGTTCCATCAGCCTATGATGGTGGCACAGCCAAGATTCGCCATCACCGGTTTCGATCACGGAATGTATCTGATTCAGGGCGTCAAGAGATATGGCAAGAACTTTACAGGTGAGCGCCAGCAGATGACTTACCAGCCTGTGCAGACTCCACTCCGTTTCGAGAAGACCAGTAGAGGAGGATACAAGAACAAGAGTTTCCAGTTGATTCACTATACCTTTAATCATCAGATAGAGGCGGTGAAGTACTAGTTTATAGTTTACAATTTATAGTTAACAATTTATAGTTGATAATGAATAGAAATATTGGGCTGCTGATTCTGATGCTCATCTTCGGAATTCCAGTTTCGGCACAGATAGGAGAGCATCGTAATGATTTCGCCATCGGTTTTAATGGGGGCTATATGATGAGTAGCGTAGGATTCATACCCGAGGTACAGCAGAAGCAGCACGGCGGACTGACGGGCGGTTTCTCGATGAGATATACCTGTGAGAAATATTTCAAGACCATCTGTTCTATCTATGCCGAGGTAAACTATGCGCAGGCAGGATGGGAAGAGGATATCCTGGATATGGAGAATAATCCGGTGATTATCACCGAAACCAAAGAGGCGATGGCTTACAAGCGTACCATCAACTATATTCAGGTGCCAATCTTTGCGCATCTGGCATGGGGTAGGGAGACAAGAGGACTGAATATCTTCGTGAATGCCGGTCCGCAGTTTGGTCTCTATCTGAGTGATTCGCAGAAGACCAACTTCTCGGTAGAGCACATGCCGGCAACCGACAATAACCGTGTAAGTCCGGTGGTGGCTCAGGATACGATGGCAGTCAAGAACAAGCTCGATTATGGTATCGCCCTGGGTCTGGGTGCTGAATACAGTATTCCGAAGGTGGGGCATTTCCTTGCTGAAGCCCGATACTACTATGGCCTGGGAAATATCTACGGTGCTTCTAAGCGTGATTATTTCGGAAAGAGTAACTACGGACAGATTGTTCTGAAACTCTCTTATCTCTTTGATATCACCAGAACGAAGAACGTGAAACGGAAATAGATGATAATTAATGATTGATAATAAATAATGATAACGGGTTTATCATTTATGTTTTAAAGAAAATGAGTACAACAGAAAAAATGCAGATGAAATTGAGCGACTCTAAGTCAGCTCGCTGGACCGCCCTCCTTATCGTGAGTATCACGATGATGTTCGGTTACTTTTTTACAGATGTGATGTCTCCACTGGAGCCTCTCTTGACAGCAGCCAAGGGAGCAGAGAATGGTCTCGGACTCGGATGGAATTCGGATGAATACGGCTTCTTCTCTGGAGCTTACGGATACTTCAATGTGTTCCTCCTGCTTCTCTTCTTCGGTGGTCTTATCCTCGATAAGTTTGGCATCCGTTTTACTGGTATCCTCTCTACCGTCCTGATGTTTGGTGGAGCCTTGTTGAAGTGGTATGCTTTAGGTCATGAGTTTGACGGAATGGTTGCTGTACCATTCTTCGGTACTTACAGTACGCAGGTAGTGATAGCTGCTCTTGGCTTTGCCATCTATGGTGTAGGATGCGAGATATGCGGTATCACAGTGAGCAAGGTTATCGTGAAGTGGTTTACGGGCCATGAGTTGGCTCTGGCAATGGGTGTACAGGTAGCTACGGCTCGTTTGGGAACTGCTGCAGCCCTGAGTGCTTCTCTTCCTTTTGCCAAGGCGATGGGTGGTGTATCTGCTTCTGTTGCTTTGGGCGCTGTATTGCTTTGCGCTGGTGTACTGGTTTATCTGGTTTATTGTGTGATGGACAAGAAGGAGGATGCTTCTGCAGCAGCTGTAGCTACAGAACCGGAAGAAGGTTTCAAGTTTTCAGACTTGGGCGGTTTGTTCAAGACAACAGGTTTCTGGTATGTGGCATTCCTTTGCCTGATGTTCTATGCCGGTGTATTCCCATTCCTGAAGTTTGCCACCAAACTGATGATTTTCAAGTATGGTGTGGATGCTAATTTGGCAGGTCTGATTCCTGCGATGTTGCCATTCGGTACCATCTTCCTCACACCGCTCTTCGGTAGTATATACGATAAGTATGGCAAGGGTGCTACGCTGATGATTATCGGCAGTTGCCTCCTGACCTTTGTACACGTCATGTTTGCCCTGCCAATCAACTCATGGGTGCTTGCCATCGTGCTGATGCTCATCCTGGGCATCGCATTTGGACTGGTACCATCAGCCATGTGGCCATCTGTGCCAAAGATTATCCCAATGAAACTCTTAGGAACTGCATACGCCCTTATCTTCTATATCCAGAACATCGGACTGGCTCTCATTCCGGTATGGATTGGAAAGGTGAACCAGGCTAACACGGGTACTGATGGTGTTATCGACTATACCCAGACGATGACTATCTTTGCAGCCTTCGGTGTGATTGCTATTATCATCTCTTTCCTCCTCTTGTTTGAAGATAAGAGAAAGGGATATGGATTGCAGAAGCCTAATGTGAAATAAGTGAAGAGCGAAGAACAAAGAGCAAATTGAGTGAAGAGTAAAAAACGAAGAGTGTAGAATCCGTTTGCTCTTTGTTCTTCTAAATCTTTGAAAGTGTAATTTTTAAAAGAAAGGAAATAACCATGAATGCGACACCTGAATCATTGATTAAGGACTATGCTGACCCGATAGAGCAGCAGGAGATTGACAAGTTTGTATGTTCTGAGATGGGCAGACAGATACACCGGTATATCAAGGGTATGTCGGGTACCAAGCAAGCTATGTTGAAATTTGAGGAAAGGCTAGCCAGCCTCTCTGTACCAGAGAAGGAGAAGGCGATAGCCAAGTATATTGATCTGAACAGAAAAGCATTGGATGGTCTTGACTTGAAGATGATTCTGGTCCGTTCGGTAGCCAACTATTGTGACACCTTCCAGTATATGCTGGATTTTGTCAACGATAAGCGCAAGATGGTTTTCTATTACCAGCGCATCAAGGCGAAATACATTCAGTATCATGAGGTATTTGAGCAGGATGGAAAGTTCGGTATGAAAGATCATCAAGGCAACATCTTACTCTCGCCAACTTATGATTTCTTGCGCACCTGCTACATTTATAATGATGACTTGAGCATCATGCCGGTAATAGCTGAGAAGAATGGCAAGATGGGACTGGTAATGCCGGATGGTAACGATACGGTAGTGGCGGATTTCCTTTACGACGAAATTTGCTTGCGTGATGAATATCCTTACTTCGAAGCATCAAAAGATGGCGAGAACGGATTTCTTGACAAGACTGGTAACTTTGTGAATAGTTAATAGTTAACAGTTTATAGTTAATAGAGAAAGGGCAATCAGATTGGGATGAACCAACTGATTGCCCCTTTTTACTTTCGTTGCTATGAGCAACTTGGTTTTATCTATTTTTCTCTCGTCTTCAAAACCTAGTGAAGAAAAGCAAAAGAATTCTTCACTCTTCGTTCTTCACTCTTCACTTAACTTATCCCAAGTACTTCATCAAGATTTTGATCTTACCGCTATCACGGAGCTTGATGATACTCTTTTCGCGAATCTGGCGAACACGCTCACGGGTAAGGTTGAACTCGCTACCGATTTCCTCCAAACCCTTCTCGTGGCAACCGATACCATAGCAGTAGCACAGAATCTTGCGCTCACGGTCTTTTAATACAGAGTTGAGAACGCGGTCAAGCTCGCTCGCCATCGACTCGAAGTCTACACCCTTGTCGGTACGGCTGTCATCACCCGAAGCCATCACGTCGACCATCGCATTGTCATCATCATCGCTACCGAATGGAGCATCGATACTCATGTGGTGATTATCTGCCTTGATAGTCTGGTCGATTTTGCTTTCTTCCATCTTTGTGATTTGAGCGAGCTCAGCAACAGAAGGTTTGCGCTGGTTCTCCTGCTCAAACTTACTGATTTCTGCACTAATCTTACTCAATGCACCTACCTGGTTCAAAGGCAGGCGAACGATACGGCTCTGCTCGGCAATAGCCTGCAGGATGCTCTGACGAATCCACCATACGGCGTATGAGATAAACTTAAAGCCGCGGGTCTCGTCAAACTTTTCAGCAGCCTTTACCAAACCGATGTTACCCTCGTCGATGAGGTCGGTAAGAGAAAGACCTTGGTGCTGATATTGCTTAGCAACAGATACAACGAAACGAAGGTTTGCTTTTACCAATTTCTCCTTGGCACGTTCTCCCTCACGACCGCCTTTGCGAATCTTCTGGGCAAGTTCGATTTCTTCATCGATAGAGACCATAGGCTCTCTACCAATCTCCACCAAGTACTTGTCGAGTGCTTCACTGGAACGGTTGGTTATACTCTTACTAATCTTAAGTTGTCTCATAAATATCCTTTTACCTTTCTATTTAGAATTTTTTGAAGTATTTTTGTGTATCCCGAAACCTCCTCATGGTTTCGGGGTGCAAAGGTACGAAAAAAAATGCAATTACGTTGTAATATAAACGGATTTTTTTTATCTGATTTGTCTGTTTTTTAGAATTTTAGCCGGTTCCTAGTAGAAAAATGCTATGTGAAGTGCGCTTTTTGGTGCAATAAGTTTGAAATATGGAATAATTTATGTATCTTTGCACAAAAATTGCAAGAAAAGAATAACTAAATAATAAAATAACAACAAAACAAAAAATTATGTTTGAGAATCAACCAAAAGGTCTGTGGGCCTTAGCTTTGGCAAACACGGGTGAGCGTTTCGGCTATTACACCATGCTTGCTGTGTTCTTGCTTTATTTGCAGGCCAACTTCGGTTTTGAAACCGGATTGGCAAGTACTATTTATTCTACATTCCTGATGATGGTTTATTTCCTTCCTATCATCGGTGGTATCGCAGCCGACAAGTTTGGCTTTGGACGTATGGTTACCACAGGTATCTTCATCATGTTCATCGGCTATCTTGTTCTCTCACTTCCTCTTGGCAAGGAAACCGTTGCCGTTGCTGCTATGGGTATTTCACTTATTCTCATCGCTTTGGGAACCGGTCTGTTCAAGGGTAATCTGCAGGTGATGGTAGGCCGTCTCTATGATGAGCCACAGTATGCCAGCAAACGTGATTCCGGTTTCTCACTCTTCTATATGGCTATCAACATCGGTGCTATGTTTGCTCCTACTGCTGCCATCAAGATTATGAAGTGGGCGCAGGAGAGCCTGAGCGTGTCGGTGGAAGATTCATACCACTTCGCTTTCGCCGTGGCTTGTGCTTCACTGATTTTCAGTATCGCTATCTACTATGCCTTCAGCTTTACATACAAGCATGTTCTTGCTTCAGAGACCAAGAGTAAGGATGATAAAACTTCTGCTAAGGAGACAAACGAACTTTCTAAGGCTGAGACCAAGGAGCGCATCATCTGCCTCTGTCTTGTATTCGCTGTGGTTATCTTCTTCTGGATGGCTTTCCATCAGAACGGTAATACGTTGACACTCTTTGCCCGCGATTATACACAGAAGACTTCAGAGGGTCTGCAGTCAATGGCGTTCGATGTTACCAACCTCGTAGCCTGCATCTTCGTGGTTTACGGTTGTTTCGGTCTGGCACAGAGCAAGACTGGCAAGGGTAAGGGCATCTCTCTTGGTGTTATTGTTGCTGCCATCGCTTTCCTCTTCTACAAGTACAGCAACCTTGAAGGTGCCGTAGATGTTGAGGCTCCTATCTTCCAGCAGTTCAACCCATGCTATGTAGTGGCATTGACACCAGTGAGCGTTGCTTTGTTCTCATGGCTCCACAAGATAGGCAAGGAGCCTACATCGCCAGAGAAGATTGGTTTGGGTATGCTCGTTGCTGCTCTCGGTTTTGTATGGATGGCTGTAGGTTCTATGGGCTTGGAACTTCCTTTGACACAGGGCGATCCTGCTACAGAGGGTACACGTGTAAGTGCTAACCTCCTCATCTCTACATACCTCATCCTTACATTCGCAGAGCTTCTGCTTTCTCCAATCGGTATTTCATTTGTATCGAAGGTAGCTCCTCCAAAGTATGCTGGTTTGATGATGGGTCTCTGGTTTGGTGCAACAGCCATCGGTAACCAGTTGGTTATGATTCCTGGCATCATGTGGGGTCAGAACTTCAACCTCATTGCCATCTGGGGTGTTCTCGCAGGTATCTGTCTGGTTTCAGCTCTCTTCATCTTCTCTATCATCAAGAAGTTGAATCGCGTAAGCTAAATCTTAGAATTATAACATATAAAAAAGGCTTGCTTCATTACGGAGCAAGCCTTTTTTATTTGTTATTTCTTCAACCACTTGTCTAACCAGCCGAAGAAGGTGCGCTGCCAGAGCACGCCGTTCTGTGGCTTCAATACCCAGTGGTTCTCATCAGGATAGATGAGGAGTTCGGCTGGGATGCCACGCATGCGGGCTGCATTGAAGGCGCCCATGCCCTGGTTGGCATTGATACGGTAATCCTTTTCGCCGTGGATGCAGAGGATTGGAGTATCCCACTTGTCTACAAACTTATGAGGACTGTTCTCGTAAGTCTTCTTGGCGTTGGCACTCTGGTTCTTGTTCCAGTAAGCATCCTCGTATTCCCAGTTAGAGAACCAAGCCTCCTCTGTATCGGTGTACATGCTCTCCAGGTTGAAAGCACCATCGTGAGAGAGGAATGCCTTGAAACGCTTGTTGTGATGACCGGCGAGATAGTATACTGAGAAACCACCGAAGCTGGCACCTACACAACCCAGACGATCCTTGTCTACGTAAGGAAGATTGTTGGCAGCATCATCAATAGCTGAAAGATAATCGTTCATGCACTGACCTGTCCAGTCGCCAGAAATCTCTTCGTTCCATGCGCTTCCGAAACCAGGGAGACCGCGGCGGTTAGGCAATACGACTACATAACCATTGGCTGCCATGATCTGGATGTTCCATCGGTAGCTCCAGAACTGGCTTACCGGACTCTGAGGACCACCCTCGCAGAAGAGAAGGGTAGGGTACTTCTTGTTGGCATCGAAATTAGATGGCAACATGATCCATACCAGCATCTGCTTGCCGTCGGTAGTCTTTACCCAACGCTGCTCACACTTACCCATATTCAACTGGTTCAGAATATGGTCGTTCTCGCGGGTAATCTGCTCTACCTTGGTACTCTTGGCATCCTTGCCTGGAGTTACGATGTAGATATCTGTAGGATGACTCATGCTAGCCTTGGTAGCAAGAAGCTTGTTGCCGTTGTTGGCAAGTGAGATGCTTCCGTAGTCAGCCCACTCGTTGGTAATCTGCTTCACTTCGCCCTTGAAGTTAGCCTGATAGAGGTTCAGGGTTCCGTGCCATACGCCGATGAAGCTGAGGCTCTTGTTGTCCTTGTTCCATACGAAGCCCTCTACGTTAGAGTCGAACTTCTCTGATACATAGTTCTTCTTGCCGGTAGCGAGTTCGTAAACACAGAGGCGGTTGCGGTCGCTCTCGTAGCCATCGCGAGCCATGCTCTGCCAAGCGATGTACTTGCCGTCAGCAGAGAACTGAGGGTTCACGTCGTAACCCGGATTGTTCTTCAGATTCTCAGGAGCGTTGACAGCCTGGTTCTTCATGCTCTTTGTAGCATCAATCTTAGGCTCTACATAGCCAGCCTCCTTGCAGAGGTTCTTTGTCTCGCGCGTACCTATATTATATAGATAGATATCAGAATCGGTAGAGATGGCATACTGAACGCCCTCCTTCTTACGGCAGGTATAGGCGATGGTCTTGGAATCCGGACTCCATGCCAGCTGCTCGATGCCACCGAATGGAGCCATAGGGCACTCGAATGGTTCATCCTTCAGGATGTCTTCGCCGGCATTGATGGTACCGTCTTCAGCCACATCAGCCACGAAAGGATGGAGAAGGCTCTCTACGTAGTGGTCCCAGTGGCGATAGTTCATATCAGTTACGAGACGGCCGGTAGCCAATGGAAGATCAGAAGGATTCTCCTTGATGGTTCCGTGGTAAGGGAGTTCCTTGATGAGGATTACCTTCTTGCCGTCAGGAGAGAAGCGGAAGCCCTGGATGCCCAACTTGTCGTTGGTGAGCTGCTTTCTGCCTGTACCGTCAGGGTTCATGCTCCAGAGCTGTCCGTCGCGGATGAAGGCAATCTTCTGTCCGCCCTGAATCCAGGCAGCATCTGTTTCGCTCTTTGCATCGGTGGTCAATGCCTTCTGGTTCTTGCCGTTGGCATCCATGATGAAGAGCATCTGATGACCCTTGTTCTCCTTTACACTGTAGTAACCCACCTGGTACACCACCTGCTTGCCGTTAGGCGAAGCTTCGGCGCCACCGATACGTCCCATTGCCCAGAGAGCCTCAGGAGTCATCAGGTGGTTTTCTACCTTGATGTCATTTTTCTGAATCATAGTCTGTGCATCAGCAGCTGTGCCCATCGTGAGAGCCGCAGCAGCTAAAATCATAGCTTTAATCATGTTTCTAATTTTACTGTTATAATGTTGCTTTGTTGTTATGTATCCTATTTGTCTTAAATCTGATCCAAAGCCTGCTTGATATCATCGAGGATGTCTTCTACATCTTCGATACCTACAGAGAGGCGAATCAGATCTGGCGCAACACCTGCTTCCTTCAGCTGCTCTTCGCTGAGCTGGCGATGGGTGTGACTGGCTGGATGGAGCACACAGGTGCGGGCATCGGCTACATGGGTTACGATGTTGATCATGTCGAGAGAATCCATAAACTTGATGGCTGTCTCGCGATCTCCCTTCAATCCGAAGGCAATAACACCGCAGGTGCCGTTTGGCATATACTTCTGGGCAAGCGCATGATACTCATCGCCCTCCAGACCGCTATAATGAACCCAAGCCACACGCTCATCGTTCTGCAGGAACTCTGCCACCTTCTGTGCATTTGCACAATGCTGGCGCATACGGAGGTGGAGACTCTGAAGACCGAGGTTGAGGATGAACGAATTCATTGGGGCAGGGATGCTGCCGAGATCGCGCATCAGCTGAGCTACGAGTTTGGTGGTGTAGCCCATCTTGCCGAAAGCCTTCACATAGGTCAGACCATGGTAGCTGTCATCCGGTGTGCAGAGACCAGGGAACTTATCAGCATGAGCCATCCAGTCGAAGTTGCCGCTGTCTACTACCACGCCACCTACCTGTGAAGCCGTACCATCCATATACTTGGTAGTACTGTGGGTAACGATGTCGGCACCCCATTCGAATGGGCGGCAGTTGATAGGCGTAGCGAAGGTGTTGTCAACGATGAGAGGCACCCCATTCTTGTGAGCAATACGTGCAAACTTCTCGATGTCGAGTACTGCGCAGCCCGGGTTGCTGATGGTTTCGCCGAAAACAACCTTGGTGTTAGGGCGGAAAGCCTTCTGGATTTCTTCTTCGCTATCGTTCGGATTCACGAAAGTACACTCAATGCCGAGCTTCTTCAGGGTTACGCCGAAGAGATTGAAGGTACCACCATAAATCTCATTAGATGTAACGATATGGTCGCCCGCTTCGCAGATGTTGAATACTGCATAGAAGTTGGCAGCCTGACCGCTGCTGGTTAATACGGCTCCCACGCCACCTTCGAGTTCGGCAATCTTCTTAGCCACAACATCGTTGGTAGGGTTTTGGAGACGGGTATAGAAGTAGCCTTCCTTCTTCAGGTCGAAGAGCATAGCCATCTCCTCAGAGTTGTCATACTTGAAAGTAGTGCTTTGATAAATTGGCACTTCAATCGGCTCACCATTTTTTGGGGTATATCCACCCCTCACACATATAGTGTTTACTGATAGTTTCTTTGTTTCCATATTGTGTTAAAATTATACCTTACTTGCATATTACTTGCATTCCTACTTCTTTGCAAGCAAATCCATTAGCTGCTTGATTTGAGCATCCTTGCTCTCTACTTGCTTGCGCAGGTCTTCAATCTGTTCTTTCAGCAACTCTACTTCTTTCGAATCATTATTGCTAACAATCTGTTTATTGTGATGGGCATTATCCTCGTTCACCATATTTATATTAGGTGTTCTGTCTTTACCGAAAACCCAGTCACTTGGACTAACGGCAGCTTTATCATCAAACATTTCGCCATCAGAATTTACTAGCCATTCTTTTCTCAGACCTAGATTGTAGCAAATCTTTTGAATATCATTCTTGGTGAAAGAATACTTTGTATTACTTTCGCTCATCTTTTTATTAAGATTAGCTTGGTTTATGTCTATCACCTTGCAAAACTGAGACATCGACTTGAATTTACTTATATCGAAGCAAAACTTTAAGTTCTTCGCAATATCATTCATAATTCTTAAAATCTGTTTAGAAATTACACATTATGCGCCACCTTTCGTAAACAAAGGTTAAATAACCAAGAATAACAAAACTTTCTCTTCAAAAAGTTTGGTTATTTGAGGTTATTTCCGTACCTTTGCAATCGTTAATCAGTTACAACACTGATAGACGAAAAAGGTGGGACGGAGTTCAAAACACCGTCTAAGCTATTTATCCACTGCAAAGATAGTTATTTAACTTCGTTCCACCAAACTTTTTTGGTTAAATATAGTTATTTGAAGAGAAATAATGAAGATAGAATATAATCAAGAAGAGGTTCGTCAGAGGGTTGCAAAGGTTATAGAGTTGGGCAACTATAAGTCCACAAGGTCGTTTTCGATTGATGTTGGTCTCGATTGCTCTAACCTATCAAAGATGCTAAGAGGTAAGCAGAATTTTACCAAGGCAGCTATGATGGCTATTTGCTCTAACCTAAAGGTTGATTTACAATGGCTCGCCTACGGAAAAGGTGATGCACCTGTAATGATAGGTCAGATAGATGACGCAACACAATTACGAATCGAAAAGGCAAGACTTGAAGAACGAGTACAATGCCTAGAAAACGAAAAAGCATTTCTGCAAAGGATGCTTGAAAAGTAATAGGAGAATAATAAAATGGCAACACCGAAGAAGAAAGTAGTGGTCGAAAAGATTGCTAAGAAATGGCTATCAACTGATGAAGCTGCATCATACATAGGTATGGGAAAGTCGTTCATCGTTGAATTGAGAAAGAGCGGAAAGCTACCACACTGCATGATAGGTCACTCTGCATTCTTCCTCGCAAGCGATATAGATAATCTGCTTGAAAGCCATCGTGTATATTAGAGTTCTGTTGTTTAATATCACCAAGTGTGGTGGATGGGCGAGTTTTTAACTATTTCTTTTATATGCTCGCCCAATATGGTTTCATAGCTCAGATGGTTAGAGCGGTCGGCTGTTAACCGATAGGTCGTAGGTTCGAATCCTGCTGAAACCGCAATTCTTTTAGAATCAGATTATCACTACAAGTGATGAAACTGAAAGCTAGAGAAGAGTTCTTTGACATATTGACGCACAGAATATAGTATGCGTGGAAAAGAAGTAGCCGGAGAGCATCAATGGATGCCGTGACCTGGCGAAAAGGACGCACGACATACGAAAAACTAGTCAGTAACAGATATTACATAGACTATACAGATGAACTATGCTGAAACATCAGCACAAGCAAAGGGCATAATATAGGTCTGTATCGTTTGCTATGTAGTATTCTAGTCGAAGTATGTATTATTGCCATCTTACGTGTAAGATATTTATAATATGTATGGAGTGTCATACGGAACGTCAATGCTAGCTGTATCGGGAATACGGAAACGATTAATATCGTGGCATTCACAAACGACAGAAAGTTCCATGGTTTTAGATACATAAAACAGCAGGGTATGGTGTAAGTGGTATTCTTGCACACCTCGCACAATAGATGATACCTCTTTTTATCGTGTGAGATAGTGGCGGTTCGATTCCGCCTCCCTGCACAAATTTTCAATTATTATTAGATAGTACAACGTTTATTACGAATATAGAAGTCTAGCTAACTCTGAACAGAGTTAAGTCAAAGAATGAGACTTAAACACTACTTAAAGTAGAGATTACTTTCTCAATACTTTAATTAAATAACAACAAAGAGATGTTTAGTGTAAACGGAAGCACGTCATACAACTTGAAGATACCGTTCTTATCGTATGGAAGTGTTGGTTCGAATCCGACAATATCTCCAAAGTTCTAAATGTTTTTGCATAAATATTTTATTTGATTACTTGTTTGTTTATATTTTAATTAACAAAATTTGAATTTGAATTTGACAATGATGGCAATGCAGTCTGTCTGTGAAGATAGGCTGCACAAATCGCAGGTTGGAGCAGTGGTAGCTCGCTAGGTTCATGTCCTAGAGGTCGCAGATTCGAATTCTGCACCTGCAACACTCATTTTTTTGGTTATAAGGTTATAAGGTAAAGTTAATTAGTTTTCTAAATTTTAGCATCAAGTTCGTGAGAATATGATGCTTCTGGTTCTATGGTGTAACGGTAGCACAAGAGATTTTGGTTCTCTTAGAGATTGTTCGATTCAGTCTGGAACTACTCAATATCAATACATTTTTTTATTATTAATTATCTTTCATACTTGTATGACAGCTTGTGAAAGTAGTTGTACTTTATTTGGAATCGGCACTTTTTAAGTGTTTCTTTACTTAAATAATTTATTTTTTTCTCAACTGCTTGTGATAAGTCGTTGAGTTTTGCCCTTAAAGCAATTAGGTAATGCGCTACATACGCAGATTTAATGCTCCTACCAGTATGTAGAGAAGATGGCTCGATACCATCTAAGGGCGCATTTTTTACTTTGTCATAAGAAAATGATTAAATTTTAAAATTAGTCTGTTTTTCCTTGGCGGTCAGATTATTAAGTTAGACTGCCGCCAAGGTTTTTTACGAAAAGAACATGAAGATTATATATACTATAAAGGTTCACAGAGACCACTTAAAAACGCTGCAAGGTCTGAAATGCTTGCAGTCTGTTGATGTCGGTGAAGATGGCAAGTCAATTACTTGTCAGTTCAAAGACAACAAGACTAGAGGTTGTCTGATTGCTCATACAAATGATTGGCTTGTTGAATTTGCGACAGGAGAATGGCAGAAGTTTGGTGATGCTGCTTACCAACAACTAGTTTGGAATCCGAGCAACGTATCTAAAGAATATTAGCTATGGCTGCTGCTAGGGTTATTCAACACAAGTACACATCGAAAGATGGTACTGAGTACGATAGTAAAGAAGAATATCTGTATCACCAAATTCTTCTTACTGATAAACGAGTTTCTTGTATTCACAGACAAGTAAAACTCAGTATATTCAAATCCCTTTATATGATTGTGCCGAAACAGCTCAAAACAAAGGTTCGGTACGATAAAAGACTGATGGTTAGCGGTCATAGCTATAAACCAGACTTCATATTTTGGGAAGATAAAAAGTTGATTGTATGTGATGTGAAATCTAAGTACACCCATTCTCTCAGGGAGTTCAGAATAACTGCCAAGGGGTGTATCAATAAGATTGTTGCACACAACAAGAAACGTCATAATGGTGAGCCGTTTGTGGTTTTTCGTGAAGCTATCCATATCAAGAAGAACGAATGGAAGATAATCGACTACCCACCTGACGGAAATAGTTATTGTGAGATTTAATTCATTCATAATTTATTTAAAATTTATAGTTAGTTATGTAAACCGCCCCTACGCCGACTAAGGTTGCCGTAGAATAGGATGTGGAGTTGCTCTTTGGGCAAGAGTATGAATCGAAAACGCACCAAGGGGAAATAAAACCTCTCGTAAGTTTGGCATGTGGTGTGTCTTTTGAAACCTCGGAAACGAAGCATCCTTTTAAAAACAGTTTAATAGATGAATACAAAAGAATTAGACGGTTATCTGAAATTTCTCTCAGAAAAACAGACTGCCGTTCAAGAAAGCGGTTTTGACGTTGAGGATAGTGATTTGAGTCCTCAACTATTCCCATTTCAAAAGTATTGTGTTAAGCGAGCATTGAAAGTTGGTCGCTTTGCTATGTTTGAAGACTGTGGATTGGGAAAGACGTACCAGCAATTAGAGTGGGCACAACAAGTGGTTAACCACACTAATAAACCTGTTCTTATTCTTGCGCCATTGGGTGTTATAGGTCAGGCAATCAAAGAAGGAGTTCATTTCGGATACAAAGTAACTGAGATTGCTCTTACGACATTCGACCAGGACTTGGATGCTGGTATCTATATTACCAACTATGATAATATGGATAACATTGATGCTTATCTGTTTTTGGGGGGGGTCGTTCTTGATGAGAGTTCAATATTGAAGAACTTTGCAGGTAAGACAAGAACCGCTCTTATTGAGGATTTCAAGAATACACCTTATAAGTTGTGTTGTACTGCAACGCCTTCTCCAAACGACACAACCGAGCTTTGCAATCATGCAGAGTTCTTGAATATTATGACAAGAAACGAAATGCTTGCGATGTACTTTGTTCATGATGGCGGTTCTACATCTGATTGGAGACTGAAAGGTCATGCACAACAAGATTTTTGGGATTTCGTTTCTACTTGGGCAGTAATGCTCAGTAAACCATCTGATATTGGTTTTAGCGATGATGGATATATTCTTCCACCAATGAATGTTATTGAAGACTACATCGTTACCGAGAAGAAAGATAACGGTGCTCTCTTTAATGATATGGCTGTGTCTGCAACGGATTTCCATAAAGAGCTTAGAAGAACTATCAAGCAACGTCTTGAAAGAGTTGCTGAGATTGTTAATGCTTCTTCTGAGAATTGGATTATCTGGATTTGGCAAGATGAGGAAGGCAAGGTTCTTCGTGAACTGATTCCCGATGCAGTTGAGGTTAAAGGTAGTGATAGCAAGCAATACAAGAAAGATAAGTTGCTCGGATTTGCTAACAACGAGTTTAGGGTGCTTGTCACTAAGTTGAAGATTGCATCATTCGGTCTTAACTATCAGAACTGCCGTAATCAGATGTTTGCTTCACTTGATTTTTCATTTGAAGCTACCTATCAAGGTATCAGACGTTCATATCGCTTCGGTCAGAAAGATGAGGTGAATATCCACATCATTACTCTTGATACGATGCAGAACGTGAAATCATCATTCGAGGAAAAGCAAAAGCAGTTCCTTGAAATGCAGAAGTCTATGACCGAAGCTATGTGTCGTAACATCAATAATCAGATAAAGTTAAAGAAGATGGAAGTTGACAACAAGTATCAATCAAAAAACTGTGACATTCGCCTAGGCGATTGCGTACAGCTCATTCAGAATGTTCCCGATGAGAGTATAGGTTTCTCTATTTTCTCTCCACCATTTGCGGAACTTTACACATATTCCGATAAGTTAGAGGATATGGGTAATTCAAAGGACTATAAGGAGTTCTTTACTGCCTTCAAATATCTTGTTAAAGAACTATACAGAGTTCTTTGGAGCGGTCGTAACGTTGCCGTTCATTGTATGGACTTGCCTATCCAAAAAGGCAAGGAAGGATATATCGGTCTTCGTGACTTCTCAGGTATGATTCTTGAAGCATTTCAAGAAGTAGGCTTCATCTATCACTCAAGAGTAACGATTTGGAAGAATCCTGTAACTGAAATGCAGAGAACAAAGGCACTCGGTCTTCTCCATAAGCAAGTAAAGAAAGATGCGGCTATGAGCCGTGTCGGAATCCCTGACTATCTTATGGTATTCCGTAAGGAAGGCGAGCATGAACACCCAGTTCATTGTGATATATCTGTTGATACCTGGCAAAAGTACGCCTCGCCAGTGTGGATGGATATTGATTATTCTAAAACACTTAATGGTATTAAGGGTCGTAACGAGAATGACGAGAAGCATATCTGTCCATTACAACTTGAAACAATCGAGCGAGCAATAACTCTTTGGAGTAACAAGGGTGATAAGGTTCTTACACCATTCCTTGGAATCGGTTCTGAGGTTTATCAGTCAATTAAGATGGGTCGCTTTGGTGTCGGCTTTGAATTAAAGGATAGTTACTTTAATGAAGCTGTAAAGAATTGTAAAGCTGCCGAGGCTGATACAAATGCACCTACATTGTTCGATATGTAGTTTTTCATTTGCCCTTATATATGCTCACGTGAATCGGTGCGGTGGAACTTGCGTGAGGTTCACTTTGTAATAGTCTGAGCACTGCACCGATTATTCTTTGGATATTATTTTCTTTCATAACCAAGCCCAACCGATGATAGTGTTCCTTGGGCAAGAACGATAATGGTACGACACTGCTAGAAATAGTAGCACTCTTGAAATTTGGTGGCTATCATCGGTACTTTAGATGTCTTTAGAGTAGGTCAATGTTTAACGAGCCAAGGCAGTTCCGACCGACCATCGGGAAATAGTCAATACAATCCTTGTAGGATTCATCACTTAAATTTTGCCAACTGCCGAGGCTCATTTTTTCAAAGTATGGGAGGTGTATAATGGCGAGATTAACGATTGAAGAATTAAAGAAAGACCCATTGACAAAAGGCGATTTTGAGCGTATGAAAATTATGGGATTAGACCCAAATGAGCCTTGGGCGTTAGTTTGTAAGATATTGGATTTTTGTGGCGATGGTTACTTTAATATGAGAGCTTTGAATCTATTCTCCATATATGTAACTGGTTACTTCGATTGTTATCGTAGATTAAATTCTGAAAAGATAGAAAAGATTAAAAAAGTTTTTGGATAATGAAAGGTATGTATTATATATGTTATCTTGTTGCTATGCTTGTTCTTGTAGTTGCTGCCGAGATAATCAACTTCGCAAGCAAGACTGTATGCGGAAAGAAAGTTATAACGAGGTTTGAATTATGATTGATAAGAATAGTGAGAAATATAAAAACCTGATAGACTGCGGATATTCGGAAGAAATGATAGACGCAGCCTATAAGTACGCAGACAAGAATGTTGCGTATGGTGGAAGTGACGGCTATGATGATGCGCTTGCTTATGTAATAGCTTTGGCATTCATCGGAGGATATAACCATGCAAAAGACAACGTTATTAAAAAGCTAGGACTATGAGTATAATTTTATTTGCGCTTGCTGCAACCGCTCTTATGTTTGCAGTTGTTGGCGCAATAGCGATGATGCTAGGTCTGGATAAAGAAGATTAGCAAAATGAGAAGTGAATCAAGACGCAGCCAGCTCGACCACGAAAGATATATGAGAAATCGTGAAGAAAGACTGCAAAAGCAAAGAGATTATTACAGAGATAATACTGAACTTTGCAAGGCTAGCGTAAAGCGATGCAAAAAGAAAAGAGTCGAAAGAGAAAGATTATTATTGTTTAATTAATTAAATATGTAGCTATTATGGCAAAAGACAAAATTAAGTTGGTTTTTGAGATTGACCGTTTTAAGGTTATCGGTTGTGTCGCACGTAACTGTGAGACAAAGGAAGAGTACGAGGAATTGGTGAAAATCATCAATGGTACTGATGAGGTTGTTCGCAATGACAAAGAAATTGAGAAGACAAACTGTGTACTGATTCTCGACCAGTTGTTGCACGACAATGAGAATTTGGCTCTTCGCAAACGCCTGGAGAGCGAAAACGAAACACTCCACAATGGCGAAGGTGACGGTAATGGTGATGGTAACGTAAAGTGCATCGAAATCAAAGGCGAGGTTGCCAAGGACTTATTCGATAAGCTTGCGTCTTTGGTAGAAGAAGGAAAGGATGGTGAGTAATGAGGGTACGCACAGCATCTTGGTATGAGACTAGAATCAAGTACCAAAAGACAATGGAAGATGGCTCGGAAAAAGTAGTCAACGAACTTTATGTTGTTGATGCACTTTCTTGCACCGAGGCAGAAACATCTACCATTGATGAAATGAGTTGCTATATTAGCGGTGATTCTGCCGTTACAAGCGCAAAGAAAACCAACTATGGCGAGATTTTCTTCTCTGACTTGGATGATGATGATAAGTGGTACAAGGCAAAGCTCCAGTTTATCACTATTGATGAGAAGAGTGAGAAGGAGAGGCGTTCTAACGTAACTTATCTGGTTCAGGCTAAGTCGTTGGCACGTGCTCTTCGATACATAGATGAGGCGATGGGAAAGACTATGATTGATTACGACATCGTAGGTCTTAACGAAACTAAGGTCTTCGATGTCTTCGAACATCATGCTCCATCTTCCGAAAACAAAGAGGAAAAGAATGAGTAGAATCGACAAACTTATAGCATCTATGCCGTCAAAAATGGCTAATGCAGTAATCCATCAACGCAAGTTGCATGCTTGCTTGATGGAACTTACTGCAAACAAGTCAAGAGAAGTGGCGGCTAGAGCTATTTTTCTGAATTACCAAGATGGTGATGGCAGAAAGTTAGGTACAATTCCACATTATTACGAAAGACCTACAACTACTGGTTCGGTAATGGTGGAGACGTACTTTAGTTATATTGATAGAGTTCACTAATTTTAAAATCTATACAAATGGATATAGAACAGTTAAATAAAACGCCTCATAATCAGATTTGCGATTTGGCAAGAGATAAGTTTATTGAGGTGTACAATCAGAAGTTCGGAGAGGGTGGAGAAGTGTTCTTTGAAGAACAGAAGGCTCTGTTTAACAATGAGCTTCTCAACGGCTCATTTAAGGGTTATCTCGAAAAAGCTACATCGTTGAATATTCACGATGCTTTCATGAACTTGGCGATTAACGGATTGTCTCTCGAAAAGGGAACTACGACACTCTGTTACCTTATGGGCTATAGCAACTACGACAAGAACACCCGACAATCAACTTATACGGCTAAGATTACATATACAGGATATGGTGAGATTCTTCTTCGTCAAAGGGCTGGACAGATTCTTCGTTGTGACAACCCTGTAGTGGTATATGGTTGCGATGATTTCCGCTTCGGTGAGCGTGACGGTCTTAAATTTGTTGATTATGTGAAGACCTATCCACGACCAGCAAATTCACGTATCGTTGCTTGTTACGTGAAGATTATCCTTCCAAATAACTCATACGATTACTTCGTTCTTGACCGCGAAGGTATCGACAGATTGCGTGAATATTCTGCTAAATTTGGCGGTCAAGACCACAAGGCTAACGCTCTATATGGCGGTTGTTATACTGGTAATGATGGTAGAACGTACTTCAAGGATATTGATACAGGATTCCTTATCTCTAAGACTTGCAAGCATGCGTTTAAGACTTATCCTAAGTTACCTGTCGGTCTTGGTGGTATGTTGCAAGCTGATGTTGACAGCCAACCTCAACAACAGCAACAACAAGAAGCATTTGGTGCTTCGCAAGCTGAAACACAGAAAAATGGTGTTAAGGCAAAGGTTGACGATGATTCTCCATTTTAATTTATAAAGTATGGCTGAAAATACAGAATTGCAGTTGGTACAACAACAAGCAAACAATATTACAAGACAGATTGCAACGCTCAAATCCGATACGGAAAATGCGGTGCAAGCTAACAGAAAGTCTTATGAGGCATGTGTTCAGGCAGGTGAATCTCTTCTGGCTGATATTAGTGCGTCTGGTATGAATGATGCTCTTGACGAGAAAGCTGCTGAATTTATCAAGAAGGCTAAACTGACAGAGAAAGCAATGACGGAGAAACGTAAGGGTGTTACCCAAGTGTTCGATATTGTCCGTAAAGGATTTACGATGATGGAGAGTCTTATCTCTGCCAAGAATACAGATTCTGTTGTCTATAAGATTCAGGAGAAGCGCAATGAGTATGCTGCCTACAAGCTAGAACAGCAGAGGAAAGCAGAGCAAGAACGCTTGCGACAAGAGCGAATTAAGGAGGCTAAGATTAAGTTGAAGACTGATACTATTGATACGCTCAACAATCTTCTTACTGAGCATTCTTCTGCTGCTATCAACTCACTTAATAATACGTTCTCTCTTCTCACCCTTGATAACAAGGATGAAGTTAAGAAACGTATTACAGAGTGCTCTGATGTTCTTGACCTCGGACATCTGTTCGTTAATAACAAGCCTTCATATTCTTCTGAAATTGAAGAGAATGATGCAAAGGATATTATGAATGGCGCATACAAGGAAATTTCCGCATCGTTGCTTGCGTCTTATAAGCAGACTGTCACTACAACACGTGATGAACTCCTCATGAAGTTTGATTCTAAGATTGCTGAACTTCTTGAAATCAAGAAGGCAGAAGAGGAACGCAAACGTAAGGAAGAGGAAGCACGTAAGGCAGAAGAGGAACGCAAACGCAAGGAAGAGGAAGCACGTAAGGCTGCCGAGGAAGAGCGCAAAAAGCAAGAAGAAATCCAACGCATCAAAGATGAAGAGGAGCGCAAGCGCAAGGAAGCTGAACTGAAAGCTGCCGAAGAAGAACGTAAGCGTAAAGAAGCAGAATTAAAAGCTGCCGAGGAGGAACGCAAACGTAAGGAAGCAGAGGCTGCCGCACTAGAGGCTGAACGTAAGGCTAAAGAAGAGGCGGTTCGCAAGGCTGATGAGGCTGCAAAGGAAGAGCAACAGCGCAAGCTTGCGGCAGAGCAAGAGAAACGTGATGCAGAGAATGCAGCCCAGCACGCTACCGCACAGGCTCAGTCACTCTTCGCTCAGACTTCTGTTGGCAACACAAGTAAGCAGAAAATAAAGGTCACAAAACGTCTTGTCGTTACTGACAAAAACGCTTGGCTCGATATTATTCAGCAGTGGTGGACGATTGAGGGTTCTTCTATGTCACCTGACAAACTTGCTTCTAAGTTGGAGTTTATGCGCAAGGCTTGCGAGAAACATGCTAACAATGAGGAAGAGTATATCGTTTCTCCTTATATTAAATATGAGGATGAAGTAACAGCTAAGTAATATGGCAGAGCAACCGTTTGACCCTTATTATTCACGTGGTGAGGTTTCCAACTCAGACCTCACCGCATTGAAGTTCGCTCTTAACCCACAACTTAACTTCGTTAAGGAATCAGACAAGAAAAAGGCATTCCATCTTGGCACTCTCGTTGATGCTCTCGTTACCGAACCAGAAAAGTGTAATCATTATGCTATGACGGTTGATGATGAGAAATACACAGAGAAGGATTGGAAATGGGGATTAGACAGACTTGCGGTATTAAAGAAACAAGCAACAAAGGACAGATTTCTTGATTTTGTTCTGAAAAATGCGGTCGGTCAGAAAACATTCATCAATCCACACATGAAGATGGAATATCAAGGCTTCGAGTTTGAACTGCCTGTACGATGTAAGTTCGACTGGTGGCTTGGCGAGTTTGGCGGTGACTTGAAGACTACCGCAGCTACGTCACAAGAACAATTTGAAGCGCAGATTGATTTCGTGGACTGGGATAGAAGCCGTGCATGGTATATGGACTTGACGCACAGCATTGACCCTAGATATGGAAATCAAGACTTTATCTTTGCAGTTTCAAAGACTAAGAAGAAAGTATTCTACAAAAAGATTGAACGTGGTGACGAGTTGTATTTGCGTGGTAGAGAGAAGGCTCTTGAATGGGCTTTCAGAATGTGGTGTTTATTATAATTATCATTATGTCAGATAAACCAAAATTATACGATTATCAAGAAGAGGGTGTACGCATGGAACTTGCTATGAAACGTTGCATAAATGGTGACGATATGGGAACTGGCAAGACGGTTCAATCTATCGTTGCCATTGAACGTGCAAAAGCGACTCCTTGCTTGGTTATTTGCCCTGCTGCCCTCAAAGTCAATTGGGAACGTGAAATCAAGAAATTCACAAATCTTCGTCCGCTTATCCTTACGGATTCTGTAAACGCAACATACGGCTATCATCTTACTAAGATGGATTTGTATGATGTGGTTATATGCAATTACGAGTCTCTTGCTAAATATTTCGTTGTATCACTCGGAGAAAAGCCGTTAAAGCTTAAAAATTTCATTTTTAGGAATGAGGTCGATATTCTGAAATCGGTCATTATTGATGAGTCTGCAAGAGTTAAAGACCCAACGACAAGGCAGTCAAAAATAATAATGGGTATTTGTCAAGGCAAGGAATATATCTACGAGCTGACTGGTACGCCTGTGGTTAACCATGCTACTGATATGGCTTGTCAGTTGGCTATTCTTGGTAGAATTGATGAATTTGGCGGATATGGCGAGTTCTGTAATAGATATGGAGAAAACGAGAATCTCGAAGAGCTTAATCAAAAGATTCACGAAACATGTTACTTCCGTAGGGAAAAGAAAGATGTGCTCAAAGATTTGCCTGAACTAACAAGAACAACAATTAGTGTTGCTCTTGATTCTGAAACACAAGAAGAGTATGATACTTGCCAAAAAGACTTGCTTACATTCCTTCTTGAATATAAGAATTGCTCTGAGGATGAAGCTAGAAAAAAGCTACGAATGAAGGCATTAGTTAAATTTATGAATCTTCGTTCTATATCTGGAAAGGGAAAGATGAAAGCAACAATCGAGTTTCTACATGATACGGAAGAACAGATAATTGTGTTTGCAGAACATCGTGATGTTGTTGATGCAATCAAAAAGGAGTTTCCTAATGAGGTATGTTCCGTTACAGGCTCTGATAATCAGCAGCAGAAACAATGGGCTATTGACTCTTTCCAAGCTAAGAAAAAGAGAATAATCATCTGTTCCATTAAGGCTGCTGGCGTAGGACTAACTCTTACGGCTTCATCAAATGTCGTATTCACGGAGCTACCTTGGACGATGGCAGACTTATCTCAGTGTGAATGCCGTGCTTATCGTAACGGACAGAAAAATGCTGTTACATCGTGGATTCTGATGGGAATTGATACTATTGACAGTTATCTTTATAGCTTGATTATGAAGAAAGGTTCTATAGCATCAAAGGTTACTGGTGAACAAGATTCCGCTATTAAGGATGTTGCCTACTTTGATGAGTTGGCTGATTTGGTTTTACAAAATTCTTTAAATAAAAAATAATGGAAATTCAAGGAAAAGTTATTGCCGTTTTACCTGAAAGAAGCGGCGTATCTGCAAGAGGTGAGTGGAAATCGCAGACCTATGTAATAGAAACACAAGAGCAATATCCTAAGAAGATGGCTTTTGATGTTTTTGGAGCGGATAGAATTGCTAGTTTTGGTATTCAGTTCGGTGAGGTTATTAACGTTAGCTTTGATATTGATGTACATGAATATCAGGGCAGATATTTTAATCAGATTCGTGCTTGGAATGTTACTAAGGTGTCACAACAAGCTACTGCACAAGCACCAGCAGGGGTAGCACAACCATCTGCACCTTACACTCCACCTGCACAACCGCAGCAGCCACAATCTGATGTTCCATCATCTGACCCTGATGATTTACCATTCTAGCGTAGAGTTAATCAAACGAGCATTCAACGCTTATGTGGTTCAATCTAAAAAATGTGTTTGAGCTAGAAAAGTTTAGAGCAAAAGTAACCGAGTTGGAAACCAAAGGTGCTATGGTAGAACTGAAAGAGAAGCGTGGGCGTTCCTTAAATCAGAATGCCTACCTTCATTTACTTCTATCAGCATTTGCTCTTCAATACGGCTACACTCTAGACGAAGTTAAGACACATTACTATAAACTGGTAGTGAACAAAGATATATTCCTAAGAGAAGGGATTGATAAATTTACAGGAGAATGCTATAAGTATCTTCGTTCTTCTGCTGACCTTACGAAAGACGAAATGAGTAAATCAATTTCTGATTTCAAATTGTGGGCAAAAGAAGAGGCTGGATTTGATTTTCCCGATTCTGATGAATATATCGCGCTACTGCATATTCAGCATGATATTCAGAAAAACGAGCAATACTTGCAGTAGTATTGTGTAACATACAATTTTTAATACAATGGATTCTTTTAAGATTAGCAAAGAACAATATTGTGATTTAATGAAACTTGATAGGACAAATGCCGTAAACTTGTTTGTTTATCTTCTAGCAAATGCAGACGATAACGGAACATTGATTGTTAGCATCCGCAAGATTTCGAGTGAACTATGTATTGGAGTGCAAACCGTAAGAACGTTGCTTAAACATTGGTATATAACACACATACTAACACACCAAGTAACACACCAAGGTAGCGTAATAACTATTTGTGATATAAAAAGTTATAAAGGTAGGAAACGTGCTGCCAACACATTAAGTAACACACTTGCTAACACACAAAAAACTATCGAGGAACGAAAGAAAGATTTCACAGAAAGTTTGAAACCTTACCTCGAAGAGTACGGAAAGGATATGCTGAATGATTTCTATCGGTACTGGACGGAAATGAATAATGGTGGAAAAAAAATGCGGTTTGAAATGGAGAAAGTATTTCAAATTTCAAGCAGATTGGTTACGTGGAACAATAACAACAAATATCATTATAAGAAAGCCAACAATCTTCCTGTTGGTATGAATTTACAGAATAGTAAAAATAAAGATTACACAAAAGGACTAGATAGATGGAACAAATAGATGGCGAATATTTCAAGAACCTTATATCTCAGATGCGAGATACTGGTTATCCGCAAGAAATTGACAGAGTACAAATAAACATTCCTAATGCAGAGAAACGTTTGCGTGGAGGCTTGCAATATGTAGTCAATATGAAGTCTGGATGCAATGCAGAATGGAACGAACACAATTACCGCCCTATTGTTGATTGGATGACAGACAACAAAGGAAAAGGGTTATTGATGTTCGGCGGTTGCGGATTAGGCAAGTCGGTAATCGGAATGTATATCCTTCCTCTTCTTATTAAAGATGTACATAAAAAGGTGGTAAACATCTTTAGCGCACAAGAGTTGAACAAAAAGATTGATGAAATTCTCAAACTTCATATTATCTATATTGATGATATTGGTACAGAGGATAATCTTAACTCTTATGGCAACAAGCGTATGCCATTTGCTGAACTTTGTGACGATGCTGAGAAGAAGGGAAAATTGCTTATCCTTACCACAAACCTCAGTATTGACGAGCTTACTGAGAGATATGGAGATAGAGTTGTGGATAGACTGATAGCAACAACAAAAGCAGTTCCTTTTACAGGTGATTCTTTGAGAAAGTAATTATGGCAGACGTAAGTAAAATGGCAGAGGAATGGCTCAGTGAGCATCCTGACGCGACACCAAAAGAAATATGGTTAGCTGGTTATTGGAAATCTACCGATAACTGGTGCAATCGAACTAAATAATTTAATAATTATGACGCAAAAAGAACGTATTGAGAACGCAACCACAAAACAAGCGGTAGTGTTTATCGGTGTTTATTCTTGGGTTATCCTAAGAAATATAGGAAGAGCAATCAATAAGGCGGTACACAAGCTGCCTTGGTTGTTCATAGTTGTAACAATAGTAATATCATTCATCGTTAGCTTCGTCTTTATTTCTAAGGCTAGAGCAGAGCGAGATAGTTACAACCAGAAGTTAGTTCATACAACACAGCAGCTCGATAGCTTCTATGCTGCATACGGAAACATTAAATCAAAGTAATATGGACGAAATGGTAATCAATAATTTGTCTGCACAAGCAACTACAGAATGCGGACTGTTACAACAAGAACTTCTTAAATCGTTTGTTGAGGCTGAAAAACAAAACGGTATTACAGAAAGCCTAATGAAAAGATTGGCATCCAAAAAGATAGATGTAATATCAGATATGTATGGAAATGTACATGTTACCAATGATAAATTTGGCGAGTGTGGTAGCGACTTTTACATTGATGCAACCGCTGATAGAATTACGTTGACTCTAAAATATTACGTTAATAGGATTCCTTTGGACGGTTTATCTAAGCACGACAAAAGTGTTGCTAGACGTTATAATAAATATGTGTACAGTTACGATACAGCCAATAATGTATCATCTGGTTTTAAGACATTTTGCCCTTGGGGTGGTCTTACAGGTAGTTGCAATTGGAGTTACTATATTGATGATATTCTCAAAAGTGATTTTCTAACTGAAGGCATTAGTGTTGATAATGCAATAGATGGTGTATTTAAAGTCTTTCTTAAATAGTATGCAGACAAATTGGAATCCAAATAATTCGTGTGTACTAGCAGGTGTTCCTCTTGCAGTTCCATCGAAAGAACAGATAAGCAAACTCTACATGCTTTTCTATTCTATGGTAGGCGGCTTTGCAAAAATTGTCAAGTCTAACATAGATGAAACTTTCAAACTGGTATCGGAAGATGAAAAGCTATTTAAGTTTGATGTAAAGAGAAGAATGACAGAGGCGAAGGAATTTTCCGATGAATTGATTGACTTATTCAAAGAACGAATGAAAGCTGACGGAATGTCTGAGATATGGGATAAGCTTACTTTTATCCTCAAGTTCAATCTACAAGATGATGTAAGGAAATGTTATTATGCGTTAGATAATCAATTTTCAAAGCATCATATTGAAAGACATAAGATGTACACAATGACTGTTATGTCTGAAATATTGAGCGGAATGCTTGAATCTTCTGTTTCCGCATTTAGAAAGACAATGGATGAATATAATGGTTCTTGGGCAACAAATATAGCCGAATACTTTATTATCCCAATTAAGGGAGTTCATTCTCGTATGCGTAATGCAGTGGAAGCTATATATCATGAATCTGTAGATAAGAAAGTGTTTTCAGAGTGCCCTGACAAACTCTCTCTCGGATTCGAAATCATCGGTAAAAAGGTGCTTGATTATAAACGCGCAGAAAAAGCACTCGCGAATGCTTGTATATTCAGTGGTCTTAATCTTGATATAAACGGAATTATCGTAGATGGAGAAGACGCACAAGATAACACTGGCACTCCTTGGAATGAAGCTCAATTAAGAGCATTAAAAACAGGTTACCCAAACTCCTCTAACAAAGATATTGCTAGAATAGTTGGCAGAAGCGTTTACGCGGTCGCTAAACAAGCTAAGAAACTCGGATTGAAGAAATCTGAGGAGTATATTAGAGAGACTAGAATAGCTAACTTAAAACGTAAGAAAAATGAAAAAGATTCCAACGCTGTACACAAAGAACAGTAAAGGTCGCTATCAGGAATACAAGATTCCTGACCTTGATATATCGAAGACGTTCTATCGAAAGATAAATGGAAAGTATGAACCTACGAATATGCTATTGTATGACTCTATAGAAGAGGGAGTATGGGTAGTCACTCGCGAAAGTTCGACAATCGAACATATCCGTGGCACTTACCTTCGTGAGTGCTTTCATCTTGACAAGGCTGCCGATATTGAGCGTTTTCCTCTGTCTAAGATGGGTCACATCAAGAAGGTTGCAGAACGTATCATTGATGAGCTGAGACTTGGTAATACAGACTCTAGAGTTATGACGAACAATGAGCTTATAAAGTTGGTTGTCGGGCTTGTTTACAAATACAACGAGGAGGTGTAATTATGGAAGATTTACCTATTGACTCAGAAATCGTTTTGAAGGTGGTTAAAAGCGAGAAAGAACAATGCAATGGTTGTTTTTTCGATGAGATATGTAACAATATCTATGAGAATGTTTGCGGAGATTTTGACTGTAGCGCAAGCACTAGAAAAGACGGAAAGGCTGTTCAATTTAAAAGAGTAAAGTAATATGAAGAAAATAAAAAGTAAGACAGTTCGTGACTATGTTATGAACGATATGGTATGGAAGGTTGATTTGCCAAGTTTCTTGAAAGAAACAGCTGAATGTTCAAAAAGCGTTCCTTATGCTATGGCTTTTAAGATTTTGGCACAGGTACTTAATGTACTCGTAGAAAGAGCTATTGAGATAAATGACCCTGCACTAAACATCATTATGCTCAACCTTGGACTTTATGAAGAAGCGCATGACAAGAACGTAGATGAGGTTATATCTCAATTACGCAAGTTGATTACTGATAACAAAAAAGAGGAGGGCTAGGTATGATTAGAGACGATGCAAAGATAATTGTAACACCAACTGGTGTGTCACTTAAAGAAGCCTTGACTGAAGAAGTAGTTAAGGCACTCAATGAAGAAGCTAGTCTATACAAAAGTATAGACCATGTTCCAGAGAGTCTTTATCATCCTAGTGGCAAGGAAAGCCGTAGAACTAGGAGAATGTTAGAACTTAGAAAAAGAAAGGGTAGATTATGAATGATGAAAGCATAGATATTAATCTTAGTTTTATCAATACTGATTATTTCTCAGTATCTGTAAGGGATGGGTCTATTTCAGTTATTGGTAGAATAACCAAGTTAGAGATGGAAAAATTTATAAAGGCTCAATATTTCGAGATTAAAGAGGTATTGGATAAAAATAGTAAGAAAGGAAGATAATTATGATAAACGATAAGAAAATAGAAGCTGCAAAGGAAGAAATCTATGAAGATAGATTCCTGTTAAATGGTGAAGAAGTAGTCTTCGACAATGATGCTAAAGAGGAAATGTTCTACAAAGAGGACATCAAAGAAGCTATTGGACTAGGTGCTAAATGGGCTATCAATGAGTTTATTAAAGACTTGTGGCATGCTATTGATGAAAATCCAAAAAAGTACCATAAATGTTTGGTAGAAGTTGTGTATCATAGACCACTCAACATGACGGATGAGATAGACTATGTTACTTCGCACCTAACAAACTTTGGTTGGGATGAATCTAGTTTTAAGCGCAGCGACTATACTATCAAGAGGTGGATATATATTGACGATTTGTTGAAAGGATGCAACCATGATTAAGCCAGTTACTATGTACTCTGTCGTTTGTGACAGATGTGGAAAGACCTTCATTGATGAGTTTAATGGCATTGTGGCTTGGTTGGACGAAGGAACTGCAAAAGAGCAAGCAATGGAAAGCGAATGGGCAGAGATTGGCGATAAGCACTACTGCCCAGACTGCTATGAGTTTGACGATGAACTTGATGAGTATGTTCCTAAAAAGAAAGGAGGAAGCAATGAAAGAGCTTAAAGATTTGGTTGCTGGTGATGAGGTTGTTGCTTACGACAAATACGACAACAGAAGAATTGCTATTGTTGAAAGAATAACAAAAACTTTGGTCGTTGTAAACAATATTAAATACAGAAAGTCTGACGGATTTGCATCTGGAGAATCTTATATCTTCTCTCGTAGAATTGAAATCCCTAAAGATGAGGAGCAGATAAAGGCAATAAAACTAGAATACCGTAAGCGAATTATCATTCATAGAATACATAATCTCAATCTGAATGATTATCCGTTAGAAGTGTTGGAAAAAGCTTATATTGAATTAGGAGGAAATTAGTATGAAAGAGTTTAAAGATTTGCAAGTTGGTGACAAAGTGGTTGTGTCTATGAGTTCACTTATGAGTTCGCCTAAAAGAACAGTAGAATATGTTGCAAAGGTTGAAAAATCAACAAATATCTTCATATTTATTGATGGAATGAAATTTAGCAGAAAAACAGGAAAAAGAGTTGATGATGATAGATATTCATTAACTTATATAAAAATCGAATCAGAAGATGTAATAAAGTATCTTGATGCAAAAATGCATCGAAATGATTTGATTGAAATTGTTCGTTCATTTGACTTCACCAAATTATCTACTGATGAGTTAGAAAAAATAGTTGATATTATCAAAAAATATATACTTAATTAAAGCGTATGGAATTAATTATCAAACCTTTTCATTCATTACCTTGTCGTTTGGAGGTGTTTACAATTAACGGAAAGGGTGCAGACCAAGACAACTTTGGAGACATGCATGACCATGATGCTGAAAGCGCAGAGCCTTATGCGTGCGCAGATATGCACTTTGACCCAAAGCCTCCAACAAAGGAAGTGTTAGATGAATACAATTTAACAGAAGGAGAATATTATAACATCTGCAACGAATTGGAATGCAAACTATGCGTAGGTAGTTGCGGATGGTGTGTTTAACTATTTATCCAAAAAAAGTAAAGCGTATGTATTTTGAATATAGAATAGTCAAAATTGAGAAAGGTTTGTTTCTCATCGAATATAAGACCGCTCCTTATGGAGTTTGGCATGAAGTAAAAAACAAACAGTTCAAGACTAAGCCAAAGGCAGAAGCTTGGGCTAAAAAGAACTTAGTTTAATGAAGTAAAGCGTATGGATAAGTATAAATTGCATAACGATAAGTGTGACGGCTCAAAGTGCTGGGTTTGTCAATTCACTTGGTGTTGTGATAAGTATAATCATCATAAAAAGTAAAGCGTATGGAATATGAAGATTATAGAAGAGCAAAACAGTTACAAGAAGAAACACTCCCAGCTTTTGAAAGATTAAAAAAAGCTGTTTCTGTTGGCACGCTTGACAAGAAAGCAATAAAAGAAATTGGAGATTCTTTTGCAAACGCTATGTTTTATGAAAATGATTTTGCAGATTCTCTTGAAGAATTTATTGATGGGTGGGCTGTAAAATTTAAAGAGGAATTTAATAAATTGTAGGTTAACCGCCTACGGACATAATTTTAAAGATATGACAAAAGAAGAATTAAAAGTAAAGGTTGCCAAGCAACTAAGCATTATCGATGATGCTAACAATGAGATTTGCTCTTACGTAAATGATTACATCGAAAGTCTTCCATACAAAGTTGGAGACAAAGTTAGCTGCTCCAGATGTGATGTTTGTTGGATTTCAAACATTATTCCAATGAAAGGTTATAAAGGTTATACTGGCGAGATTGATGTAAGAATCAACCCTGCTAAGAAAGATGGCACTCGCTCCAATAGAGAGTTTGTACTATGGAGTATGGAAATTGATAGTATCAAGAAGATTGATTAATCAGATAGTAATATGGATAAAAAGGTATTTGAAAGAGCAGACAAATTAAATCACTTTCTTACAGCACACAAAGAAACTATTAATTTGTATTGCAACTATTCTAATGGCTGCAACTACAATGATATGTCGTATGTTCTGAAAGAAATTGATGCTATAAATCCCGAATTATCTAAGGATATTAAAAAGGCTGTTCAAAAATCTTTTGATAGTATTCAAAAAGAGTTTGATGAGCTTTAGCAACTAACCACCCTCTCCTGCAACAGGGAGAGGGTAAAAAGAAGAGAATATGTTAAAAAGGAGTGAATTTAAAAGAGGAGAATTTCTTGTAACAAGTGATGGAAATATATTTATCCATGATGGTTATATAAATGGTGATGGATATGGATGTTTGATTGGTATGGATTCCAACGGCGATATTCAAAAGCAAAGTGATTGGGGAAACTTTATGCGCTATCCAATAGACCATATAGCATCAGATAAAGAAATAGACATCCTTATGCGAAAAATAATGGATGCAAAGCATATTACAAATTACTAATTATCATCCTATCCTTGGTAACAGGGAGAGGGTAAAAAGAAGAGACTATAATTAGATTTGAATATCGAACCTATTGTAACGAGTATAAGATAATAAAGGTAAGCAGAAAAGCTTATATTATTGAATACATAGATTACAATCATCCTTGCTGGATGGTTAAAGAACATAAGTTCAAGTCTAGGTTAAAAGCGGAGAAACATATTAAAAAACATTTTATTATGGAGGATAAGCAATGAGCAAAGAAAAAGCTATTGAGAAAATACAATATGCTGCAATGCAAGTTGCTTCTGTATATGCTTGCTCTGTTATCTTTGATGAAAAGACAAAGGTAATAGAAGGCAGACAGAAAGAACTTGAAAAAGCAATTGTCAATTTGCATGATGCACTTAAAGAGTTGGATGATGTGTAAGAAATGATATTTAATCAAAGTGATTATGGATAAGAAGAAAGTTGAAGAGCTGATAGAGAAAACTATCCGTTTTACAAAAGTTACAGATGATGACTACATACAAGGAAATGTAAAAAGCCACATCATAAACACATTGCAGGTAGCCTTGAAGGAAATCTCCAAGTCTGACTGGGTATCTGTTGAGGATGAATTACCTCCTTATGATAAGGTAGTTTGGGTAACAAGTAAGATGTCACCTGATAATGTTTTTAAAAACAGAAGAGTGGAAAGCACTACCGTCCCAAAAGATGATAATGACTTCATCATCTTATGGGAAGGGAGAATGGCTCGTATCACTCATTGGAAACCTATTGATAAGTTGGAGGATTGATATGACAAGAGAAAAACTTATTCAGAAGGCTTATGAGTTCGAGAAAAAGAACGAAAGAATCACTTGAAGCCAAATGATTTCCCTGAGGATATGAGCGAGAGTAGCACTCTTGATGAGCTTGTATCAGAAGGAGATAACATGTATGATGCTTTGAAAGAAGCTTTGGAGTTAATTCACGATTTAGCGGTTGAGCTAGAATATAAAGACGCAGTGGAGGGTTAATTATGGACAGAAATCAAGCAAAAGATTTTTTCCCTATCATGCAAGCTTTTGCAGAAGGAAAGGTGATTGAATGTAGGACAAAACCTAGTGCCGTAGAAGGCTCAGATGTTCCGAATGATTGGACGGAAATGACAGAGATTGAGTTTTGGAATAATACAGAGTACCGAATTAAGTCAGAGCCAAAGTATCGCCCATTTAAGAACGCAGAAGAGTGCTGGCAAGAGATGTTGAAACATCAACCATTCGGGTGGCTAATGTCCCAAAATGGTGAGGTTAACAGCTTAATCATATTTATAGATAATGAAGGGATTGTTATTGGTGATAGAAATAATGGTGTGATTGGATTTGTCACTGCTACGGATTTGTTTAAAATAAAATTTGCCGATGGTACTCCATTCGGTGTAAAAATGGAGGAATAGTTATGGAAATTAATGAAAAAAATAGATGAAATAATTCAACAAGCAAAAGAAGAAGGAGCTTATCAGGATGATTTTGGCGCATTTGAACAAGAGATATATGACCAAGGTTTTCGTAATGCAATTTATTTCATGCTGTGGAATCCAAGCGAGCGAAGTTGTTCTAATTGTGAGTATCGGTACAGTAGAGAGCTATGTGGGGAAGACTACTGCGGGCAAAAATACTGGAGTCCAAAATTGGAGGAATAGTTATGGATAAAAACGTTTGTGATAATACATTAGTCTTTGGTAGCTGCTATGCTAGAAGCTGTATTGAAGTGCCTTCTTTGAAAGCAGGAAGAGCGAAATGGAAGGCTTTCTACAAAAAGTTTCCTTGGCTTAAAGGTCAACCTTTCTATCTTAGACGTTCATGCTTCTGGGATGGAGGTGAAAGAAATTTGAAGGCAATAAAGATAAAACTTAAAAAGATATAGTTATGGCATGGTTATGTGTAGATGAAAATGGTGAACATATTTTTTGTGAAGAACCATTAAGAGGACGTACTCAAAAGTACGTTTCCTTCTATAGAGAACATCTAATACGTCAACAATCAAGTAAGTTATGGTATGCAAATGCTGATGATATTGATGACGTAGGTTTTATAATATATGCAGAAGAAGGTATTGATTTACCTAAAGGCTCAATCAAGAAGCTCATTGGAAGAGAGTTGTCTTGGCAAGATGAACCAGTTGAACTTAAAGAAGAATAGCTTATGTATAGACCGATTACAATGTATCAGATTGTTTGCGATAGATGCGGAGAAGTATTTGGAGGTACAGATACTTGCTCTGCACTATTCAGTAACAAAGAAGTTGATATTGGTGACTACTCTGATTGGGAAATGATAGATGGCAAACACTATTGTCCCGATTGTTATGAAGTGGAGGTCATTGATGGAGTGTATAATGTTAAAGCAAAGGAGAAATAGGTATGGAAGTATTAAAAGACATAAGTCAGTTAACAAAAGGTTGCGGAGTGACATTTATTAAAAATGATAATTTCCACTTCTACGAGTACCTTATGGTACACCCTAATCGTGAAACCTATTATCTATTTATAGATAACTGGACGCAAGAGGTTGTACGAATACACGTCAGCGAACTCTTAAATGGAGATTACTATATAGGTAAATTTGATACTGTTTTCGTTAATAAAAAGATGATAGAATTTTATAAACGTATGATTCAGTGTCACGAAAATAGAATTAAAGAGAAGAGATTTTAAAGGAACTCATCGGAAGAGAATTATCGTGGAACGATTCATGTTAAAATTTAGAAAGACTATGAATAAAGTAGAAATGAAAAGAACACAACTATCAGAAAAGTTTGGTATAGATACAATTTGTAATCTTTTCTGTATGTTTGCACGTGGAAGAAGAAAAATTCCACCAGAAGCTTGCTATGACCCAAGAAGAGACATGGAGATAAGGGCACATTGCAGAGAAGCGGAAAACGCACTCGCTGCTCATCACAATATAAAATTGATAGATTAATTGTTATGACTAAACCTTACAGAATCAAGCATAAGGCTAGTGGGTTGTACTACCATCCTGCAAGAAATCATAGTAATCTTGGTAAAAATGGCAAGGTGTATATGGCAAACAACTCGCCATTACTAGCAAATTATGGATATGATTATATATCTATTAGTGTTAGAAAAGGCACGAAGGTACATGATATTTTAGAAAAAGAAATGCCTTTAAAAGGCGTAAAACGTTCTTGTGGTGCAGAAGTTTGTTATCGTGTTCCAAAGACTGAATTTGAAAAAGAAGTATTAGCGTATGAAGAATAAGATTTTAAATTTAGTCAAGTCAGCCGTTTGGTTCGTCTTGTGTTTGCTTGTAGGAGCATTGATTTTTGAGGGCATTCGCTCGTTTGCTAATATCAATAAACCTGCAAAGAGAGTTGGTATATCTGTAATCACAGAGGAAGAGCACGATTATCTGGTAGTGGACACGAAACACGGAGTTTGTGTTATTCACGCAGAGAGCTGCCCTTGTCATAAAAAGAAGTAGCGTATGGAAAATAATATGTTTGAAGATATTGTCGCTGAAGGCAATATAGTTGTGATAGATAATGATTGGATTGTGTTATGTAAGCATTGGAAACCAGAGTGTCACAATCTGTTCTGCTATCTTTATCTCCATAAGGAAGATAAGAATTTAATGGTAGGCTCGCATTTCACAATGACCGAGGATAAAAAGAAATTTACTCGGTTGGCTACCAACGAGGAGCGTCTTATGCTTTTTGAAGAAATGTTCAAGTATGGAATTGCTTTCGATAAGCACGACCATCATTTGATTGGAAAGTTATGGTAATTGTAAGATAAAATAGTGTATGGAGAAACGAATAATTTTAGACGAACAAGATATGAATGAGTTTACAAAGATTTTCGCAAAGACAATAGAAGATGAAGCTATCAAACAGATAGAAACCCTATCTAATAGCGAGGCTTACAATAGTTGTAAAATAAGAATAATGCCAGATTGCCATGCAGGTAAAGGATGCACTATTGGCACGGTAATAGAGCTTGATAACAGAGTAGTTCCTAACACTGTTGGAGTAGATATAGGCTGCGGCATGAAAGTCGTAAGACTTGGTAAAGTTGATATTGACTTGCAGAAATTTGATGAAGCAGTCAATAAGTTGATTCCGTCTGGTTTTAATGTCAACGAGGGAGAAGTATCAGCCTACATAAACGGATTGGTTGATGGTTGTATGTTTGGCAAATTCCGTGCTTGGGATTGTCTTGACAGCATGGAAATAGTATATCGTTCTGTTGGAAGTCTTGGCGGTGGCAATCACTTTATAGAGTTAGATGCAAACGAAGAGGGTGAGAAGTTTCTTGTGATACATACAGGAAGTAGAAACCTTGGAGTTAGGGTATGCAACTATTACCAAAACCTTGCTTACCAGTATTGCCACAAGAAGGCTGCCGATAAGTCGGAGGTTATTGCCAAGCTAAAAAGCGAAGGCAGAGAAAATGAGATACAGAGTGTTATTAAGTCATTAGGTACTAAAAATATAAGCAAGGAACTTTCTTACTTGGAAGGTGATTTGCTCAATGACTACCTCAATGATATGCGCATAGTTCAAAAATATGCTGAACAAAACAGAATGATTATCGCCAACAGACTTGTAAATGCTTTAGGTGTAGATATTGATGCTAATTCAGATAAGTATTCTTTTACAACCATTCACAACTATATAGATACAGACAAGGGTATATTGCGAAAGGGAGCTATCAGTGCAAAAAAGGATGAGGTAGTCATTATCCCAATGAATATGCGTGATGGTTCTCTTATCTGCAAGGGAAAAGGTAACAAAGATTGGCTATGCTCTGCCCCTCATGGCGCAGGTAGATTAATGTCTCGTACACAGGCAAAGAAAGAGTTATCTATGGATTCTTACAAGAATGAAATGAATGGTATTTATTCCACATCAGTTTGTGAAGAAACCATTGATGAAGCACCTATGGCATACAAGCCAACCGAAGAGATTGTTGAGTTAATCAAACCTACGGTTTATGTCATTGATGTCATTAAGCCAATTTACAACTTTAAAGCAAAATCATTATGAGCAAGGAAACATTTGACTTCTCGGAGGCTCTGAGAAGAATGAAGGAAGGGAAGAATGTTAGACGTAAAAATAGCGAATACATCTTTGCTATATGCGGAGGCGGCTGTTTCCCTCAAACAATATCATACAGAACGTGTGTGTCTAATATGTTCTCTTTAGGTGTTGCAGCTATACCTACTGAATGTATTCTCGCAACCGATTGGGAGGAGGTGTAAGGATGAAGATTAGATTAGCTAAGAAGATAATGAAGCGTTGCTACGGAAGTCCTCGCTATATGAGGATGATATTGTACGGCTTGGATTTACCGAAAAAACTGCCTAAGATTAAGCAATACTGGGAGCCTAGATGGGCTTTGTATTATGTTAGCAAAGGTGGTGGCTATGGCAGAGTTGACCATCGTATCGTAAAGGCAGAAAAGATTACTGCAAGATATTCTCGTAAGCTTATGAATTGTCTTAATAGGCTAGCTGGTAAAAATACTTTCGTGATTAGAGATATATTAAATAGTACTAATAAATTAAAAAAATATGATATATGAATGAAGAAGAAAAATGTTGCGGCAACTGTCTTTGGTTTATTGACGAAGATTGTCTAGGTGATGGTTGGTGCTACGAAAAAGATTGCGAAACATCTTGTGATAAGGTTTGCAAGAAACATGAATTTTAAACTTTAAATATAAATGGAAAAGATTTTTAGACATTTCAAAGGAGGTTATTACAGATTTATTACTGAGGTCACTAATAGTGAAACTCAGGAGAAAGAAGTTGTTTATCAGGCTCTCTATGGGGAGCACAAGGTTTGGAATCGCCCTGCTGATATGTTCTACGGAAAGGTGAACGTTGATGGCGTGGAGATTGATAGATTCACCGAGGTTGTTGGTGTACCTGTCTTATTCAAAAAGACTAGCGAGAACGCTATCATGCCATCCAAGGCGCATGACGATGATTTCTGCTATGACTGCTATGCGGTTTCAGAAGAAGAGATTGCGCCTAATGTATGGAAGTATGGTCTTGGATTTGCTTTGCAGATTGAAAACCGCAACAAACCTGCTGACATTTCTAGGTGCTTCACGTTTCGTTGTCGCTCTTCTATATGGAAGACTGGCATGATTCTCAGTAATTGTGAAGGCACTGTCGATGACCCATATACTGGCGAGATTTCTGCCGTATTCTATCACGTCTTTCCAAATATGCCGCGATACAAGGTTGGTGATAAAATCGTGCAATTCCACCTAGAAGCAAGTGACAACATCATGTTTGTAGAGACGGACAAATTAAACGAAACAGAGCGTGGTGATAACGGCTACGGCTCTTCTGATAAGAATGGTATGGTACTCTAAAATAAAAGGTCTTACAGAGAAAGTAATTGAGCTATATCCAACGATGTCTTCAAGGGAAATAGCAGATATTACAGGATTTGCCAAGACTACTATAATTCGGTGTGCTGCAAAGAATCATCTTAGGCACACCGAAGAAACACAGAAAAGAATAGATGAATATGTAAGACAGCGGAGGTCTTCTGGTAGAAAATCATACGACTATTCTAAACTGAGTAAGAAGATTACTCATACAAGAAAGATGGAATCGTGGCGTGTAAGAAGCGGTCTAGAACAAAATACAAAGTATAAAGTTCGTATCACTCCAAAGCGCATACAAAATGCAATGTATCATCTTAGACAAAAGTATGGTTATTTCTATGAAACTGTTGACAAAACTGAATTATATTACGATTCGCAAACAAGACGTGTGAAAAACGAGAATTACTATACAGAAAAGTATGGAATCTCTTTTATTCTGGCTGACGAATAACTTCTGTGCATTATCTATATGTTTAGGGGTGGCTACACATCGCGTGCGGTCACCCCCTTTTTGTTTATAAATCAATAACCAAATAAAAACATAAGAAAAAACTAAGAACGTTTATGTAGTTTTAACTTCCAGTATATCCAACCCAAAAATGCGAGAATGCCTATAAAAAGACAAACTGATGCTATCTTACCTATATTCAAGAAAACTCTGTCAGTCTTTGATAGTTGCTTGCCAACCTCAACTTTATATGGAATCGAATCTCGCACAATCAAGGTATCTGATTTGTTTCTTACAATATATCTGTCTTTATATTGAAGATGGTACTTGTCCTTGAAGACTGTATCACCTCTAATATAAACAGATACACTATCATGCACATAGACGGAATCAGTCTTCAACAAAGAATCCGTCTTTACTACGACCCTATCTCTGTATTCTGTAATAGGAACGTACTTTGTAGTAGTACATCTACAGAACATTGATAGAATCAGCATTGCTACTGCAATAGCAATTACAACTCTTGTTATCTTATCAATCAGTTTCATAAGCTTACTGAATTACAATCGTTACTTTTTCCTTTTTATCCCAAGCTGTCTTCATGGTCTGAATGAGCTTGTTTGTCCAAAATCGAGAATCGCTAACCCATCCTTTCTTATCGTTTTTACCGATAAGAATACACCCCTCAGTATCTTTTGCAGAGTTACCGCTATGTATGCGTATTCCTTCAAATCCTTTGACATTCAGAAGTAATGGCAGCATTTTCTTGAATCTGTTAGAATAGGTATATACACATTCATAGCTGCCGCTTGGAATTGCAGTCTGCCCATATACCTTTTTCTTCTTGATTTCGTCCAAATCCATACTTTGGTTCAATCCTCTGTCTGTATCTTCAAGAGTATTGCATCCGAACAATTTGCCATTCACGTACAGACGGCTAATAGTATAGCCATCCTTTTTCCAAGCTCTATCAATTAGTACTTCCATTTTTGTTTTCCTCCTCTTTTTTATCAAACTCATTGTTGAGTCTGTCAATAATCGGTTTCCAATAGCTAGGCAATGCCTTCGCAAACTCAAACCTCAGAACATAATAAATAACTCTGAATGCAACATTCTTAGGGTATGCCTTAATGAGATTTTTAAACGAATTGCATATATACACATAGCAGAATATATACGTAAGCATCTTAATCACAAATAATGCTTCTGTATTGTCGTTGCAACTTACCATGATTCCATACATGACATACACAATAACAATATACAAGAGCATTTCTAAAAGTGCGTTCTTGAACTTCGATGCAGAAAAGTTCTTGCATCGTACAACACTCACGCCGTCAGCTCGCATACCGCAGAAAATATTGAAGCCAAAGGCGATAACCAACGCCAAAACGAAGCCTTCCGTTGGCGTTGCAAAGGCAAGTATAGCTGAAAATATAGTAACACCTATCTGCCGAATCTGCGAAGAATCTAATAAATCTATCATAATCTGTTATCCTGAATAATAAATAAAAATAAAGTTTCGGTCTTCTGATGCAAAGATAGCAAAAAAAACCGAAACTTCATTCAGAATAACGAAAAACTTTATACTTTTAAATCATGATACGGCAATTCTCCGTTATTTAAGAAAGAAATGCACTCATCGAAAATCTTACGTTCATAATCGAGCGCATTGATTTTAGGAAACCATTTCTTTATCTTTTCGTCATTGCGTTTTACCATTTCTCCCCAAAGGACACACCAGTCTTCGAGATTGATTTTATCATTCTTAACTTCGTGCCAATAGTCTTTCGCCACATCCTTTGTGTAGAGCTGGTTAATGAGACAAAGATGTAAGTCTGCCATTTCTTCATCAAAATGGCACTCGCCAATCTCACATTGAACTTGCTTCATCATATCAAGCATTACACCGTCATTCATTCCAACTTCGCAACAATCAGCCATTGTTGCAACACAATTCTTAATAGCCTGTATATCGTTGCTTGCCAATATGTTTTCAAATACCTTTTTCATAACCGTATGTTTTTAGTGTTACTTCAAGAAATACTCTCTGATGTCGTACACACCATCCTTGTCTTTCAATAAATCGAGTGCAAGGTGGTTGGCATACTTCACCAGATGTTCTGTATCAATCTCCTTAACATCTTCCTTGCCGAGTATCTTAGCAATTGTACATCCGTGGTCGCTTACAACCTGATTCATTGCAACGTACAAAGCATAATCGTTGTAGTAAGGCTTCTCCTCTGTCGCAAGTCCGAGACCAGTCATTGCGTTGAGCCACGTCTGCATATCCCAAGTTGCAGATGGATTCATGCCGTTTGCAATCTCAGAAGCCTCCTTCTTGGTAAGATAGTTCTTCCATTTTATAGCGCAAAGCTTATCAAGATACTCTTGCGCAAGCTCTGGGTGCTTTGCTGCCATATCATTCATCATGCAGCGCATGGTGTCTCCAAATGTGTGCATGTACTTTACGTTTGTTGATGAAGCCATCATTCCGTACAGCTCATCAAACTTACTCATAATGTCTTTTGTTTCCATATCTTGTATATTTTTTAACCTATTATCAAATCTTTCAACTCTACAAAGTCCTCCTCTGTGAAGTTGATACTTCGCTTGCTTCCAAAGATGATAGCAGTAGCAATTCCGTCTGGCAGGTCAATAGACACAACTCCTTTGTCGATATGTCCGTGAATGAAACCTACATCGAATTTGTAATCTTCCACGGATTTTAGCATTTGCATCATATCTTCAAATATCGTGTTGACATCTATGTTTCCGTTCTCATCAGCAAGAAATAGGGTAGCGTTGTCTATCGATTTATCCCAATTATCCTTGTACTTGGATATAATATTGTGCGCCGCACGTTTCATGTACACTGATGGTATGGCGAGCATCTGGTTAGCCTTAACCATATCGTCTATTCTAGCATCTGCCCACAAATCAAGCGATGTAAGCAGTTTCTCTTTCAATTCTGTTACGTTCATTTCTTAGTTCCTCCCTTCTTTGTCCCTTGAACCATAGCGAGATACTCTTGCCACGTTTTATCACTATGATTTGTCATATAGTCGTTAAGCATAGCGGTTTTCTGCTCTTCCGCCTGTGCTACTTCTTTTCTCAGTCGTTGCATCAAAGACAAATGTTTCTTTAATGCCTCCTGTCCTTGCTGAGTGCTTTCGATACGAGGGCGTATAATGCGCAATTCCTCGTCTTGCACTAGCTTAGACACATATTGCAAGCTATTGACGTATTCTTGATTCTGCATCAAGTACTGACGTTGTGCGCCTGTAAGATTGTCTTCAATCTTGTCGATTTCATCCCATAAAGGGGTGGAAGACTGCTGCGCTTGCATATTGATAGATGCTCGCTTCTGTTGTATTGCTTCATACATCTTCTGTAGCTCGGCATCCATCATCTGCGGCTGCTGCTGACTTGTACCCATATCCAATAATGGGCTGTTTCCAAAATTCATCATAACAATCAATATCTTTAAAGTTGGTGATATATTATAGAGAGGTGAGAGGGCATCCACCAACGAGGGCAAACACCCCTCACCAACTCATTTTTTCTTAGTCCGTCTAACAGACTTCCTTACTGCTCTGTTACGCTCCTGTAGTGGGAGTGGAAGGAGCAGTGCAGTTACATCCGTAGCTGCCGTAACCAGAAATTACTGGCGTAGATGGGAGTACCAACTGACCACGCAAGCAATTGCATGTCTTCTCGTTAACGTAAGCCATCATAAGCTTCTCCTTGTAAGGAGTGAGGGCTTCCATCACGGCTACCTTCTTGTCGAGGTCATTATACTTTGCTTGCAACGCATCGTACTGGTCTCTCTGATTCTTGTACAAGCCGAAATCAGCATCAACCTGAGACTTGTAAAGACCGAACTCAGCCTGCATTGCACGGCGGTTCTCGGCGTTGATAGCATCGTTAGCACCCTTATACATAGAGAACTTCTCAGCGATGTCTGTCTCTCGCATAGCGTAGAACTTGTTAGCGGTGTCGAGCTTCATACCGAACATGTAGGTAAGCAACTTCACCTCATCATCGCATTCCTTCTCCATTACCTGCAAGGCAGTTGGCTGATTTGAACTTGCGTTAGCCCCATAGGCGTTGATGTTCACGTTCTCAGGCATATTGCTGCCACCGAGTGAACCAAACACACTGCGGTTGTTACCGCCAAGCAACCAAGCACCAGCACCGAGTGCTGTGCCGATAATACCAAGGGTAAGACCAGCATTACCTGTAGCCTTAGAAGCATAATCGTCATGCTTTTTCCCCTCTTCGTAGATTTTCTTCTCTACGACCTTTGCATCTGTCATTTCCATTATACAATCTTTTTAAGTTATCCTTAATATTAACTAACACTATTGTAACGTTACGGATGCAAAGGTACAAAGAATAGGGTAGAGCAAATATAACTCTATCACACTTTCTTTTAGTGGTTGATTATCAGTGATTTAAGGTGATAGGAGGTAATATCATAAATAACAAAAAAAAGAGAGGCAATCACTTACCTCTCTTACTCAACTTGTAAGGAACACTTACATGTTCAACTATTAGGATAGAAGTAGAAGCAAAATCCCCCTATACTATTGGCGTAGTATAGGGGAAATATTACATTCTTGCTCGGAAATGCGATGCTCAAAAAGCGCTGCTTGAAAAAGCATTGCAAAGATAAGTAATAATTCCGAAACCACCCAATTTCCCATCATTAATTTGTTAGATACAGATACAATCCTTCCACGAACCACATTATCAATATCATAGTTGACATCGTTACCCAAGTCAATAAGTACTTATCGACCTTCTTATATTCATAGGAAAGATACAAATAAGCAATGAACGTGCTGTTGATGATTACCAGTATCGCTACTATAATCAAAGTACAAAACATATAATCCATAATAATACTCATACGTTCTCGCTTATCCGTGCTGCGATAGGGCTTATCCGTTATGATTTTCTCTTACTCCTAATGAAGTGCAGTATATCCCACTTCTTCCAATATCGGGTG